>ENA-ORCP01003343-ORCP01003343.1-human-gut-metagenome-genome-assembly--contig:-NODE-3343-length-12044-cov-4.348542_pt1 | contig 12044 bp, 6 predicted proteins | sample MGYA00242990_ERZ507991 | MGnify/ENA primary metagenome ERZ507991 (study PRJEB26167, sample SAMN06115496) | human gut metagenome | host: Homo sapiens | place: China:Henan | collected 2015-05-07 | study... | reverse complement strand
CCCCCCAAATGATATTTGAAGCAGTAGAAATAGATAAATTGGTATACAATGATTCTTATATAGGGAATTATGATAATCGCAGCCTGCGGAACGGTTTCTTCCATCGTGGGCATAAATAAAAACAATGCGGGCGACATACCGTTTACGGGAGTTCTTCTTCCGACGGTGCAGGCTGCCTGCACAAAAACAAGAAACGGAAAAATAGGTGTGATAGGCACAGCCGCAACGATAAAATCAGGCTCTTACGGAAAGGCTATACGCAATATCCGTTCCGATGTTTCGATAATCGGAAAAGCCTGCCCGCTGTTTGTGCCGCTGGTGGAGAATGGTTTTGCCGACAGAAATGATCCTGTTGCAAAGCTTGTTGCGGAGCGGTATCTTGAACCTATCAAGCGAGAGGGCGTGGATACGCTTATACTTGGCTGTACCCACTATCCGATACTCCGTGATGCAATTGCGGATTATATGGGCGAGGGTGTGGAGCTTATCTCGTCAGGCAGCGAAGTCGCAAAATATGCGTCTGCGTTCCTTACAAGAAATGAAATGCTCACAGACAGCAATGTGCATGGAACAAACACCTATTATTCTTCCGACAGCGTTGAAATGTTTGCCGAAAATGCACACCTTATCTTTGGCGGGGAGCTTAACGGCAGCGTTACAAAGGTCGATATGGAAGAGCTTATCGGTGCATAACGGCTGCCTTTATCTGAAAGGGAAAATATGAACAAGGATGTTTTAATTACTTTAAGAAGTATACAGTCGGTCGAGAATGACCGCAGCGAAACTGAGCTTATAACACAGGCTGAATTTACTCCGCTTGATGACGGCGGCTTTCAGATCTCATATGATGAATCGGAAGCGACAGGCTTTAAGGGTTCAAGAACGGTAGTTCAATGCCACGGAAATCATAAAGCCTCAATATGCCGAAGCGGTACTGCTACATCAAATCTTATTATGGATTCAAAGAAAAAGCAGCATTGCCATTACGGTACACCCTATGGTGATATGATGGTCGGCATTTTCACTCATGCAATTGTGAATGAGCTTAATGAGGACGGCGGCAGTCTTTATATGAAATACACCATTGATATTAATTCAAGCTATATCTCGGACAATGAAATTTTCCTCCGGATACAGCCGACATTCAATGTTGACGGTGCGAATAAATAGTCTGAAATTTGTGACTGAGAAAGTCGGAGAGGTTTTCTTCTCCGACTTTTTTGTTATGCTTGATTTTATCGGTTATAACTTATAAAAAGCCGGATTTGTTGCTTTTATCAGTTATAATACTAATAAGCGTGTCATAAAAAATGCATATGACCTTATTTTCATATATTTTTTTACAGTACCGTATAATCTCACCAAAACAGTCAAAACTATGCTTTGAGATGAAAAGTTCATAGGTTTGGACTTTGAGTTTTAAATAAGGGAATCGCAGAACTCAAAAAGGATTGGTGATGAAAATGAAAAACTTTTTCAGCAAATTAAAACTTACGGGCAAGGGCTTTGCGGCAGCTGTTTGTGTATGTCTTCTTGCTGTTGGCGGAGCAGGTATCTATTCCTACACCAAGGTTGCGGACAGGCTTAATGAGCAGCTTATCAGTCAGAACAAAAATACATCTTCCGATAGTGCTGCCGACAAAAGCTCAGACGATGCACAGGTGAATGCTGAACAGACAAGTGTTGCAAAGCCTGAGGAAACTACTGCTGCTGCCGAGGAGGCAAAGGACGCTGATGTCACGGTGACAGAGGCTGCGGAGAAAACCGAAAATGCTGCTGCACAGACAATGGTGCGCCCTCTCAACGGGGAGATACTCAATGAATTTTCGGGCGGTGAACTTGTAAAATCCGCTACACTCAATGTCTGGAAAACACACGACGGTGTTGACATTGCGGGAAACCTTAACGAAAAGGTGAAAAGTATGACAAGCGGCACGGTCACAAAGGTATACGAGGATCAGATGCTCGGTGCTTGTGTCATTATCGACCACGGCAGCGGTCTTGAAGGCTATTACTGCAATCTCAGCAAGGATATTCCCGTTGTTGAGGGTCAGACCGTTTCCGCAGGCACTATTATCGGTACTGTCGGCGATACTGCCGAGGGTGAGATAAAGGAAGCCTCACATCTTCATTTCGGTCTGAAAAAGAACGGTGAGTGGATCGATCCTATCGAACTTATTTCAGGCGAGGGAAGCTGAGAATTTGTAAGAACCTTTTGATTTTTATATTTTGGCGGCGGCATAAGGTTTGCTGTGATCCTGTGAATGGCAAGCCGCCGCAGCCGTCAGTTCGCTTTGTATCTTTACAAAAAGAATGGGTACACAGCATACTGACGACCGCGGCGGCTTGCTTTCTTTGGGTCTGCGGCAAATTCTATGCCGCCGCCCTAATAAAAAATAAAAATTGCAAAACCAAAATCTGCGGCTATACAAAATTACTCTTGCAAAAAGCTGTTATATATGGTATACTTTTTTTAATTGAAAAAAGGGGAGTTGTGTAAAATGTCAACAAACAGCTATGAATCACCTTTCTGCACCAGATATGCAAGCAAGGAAATGCAGTATATCTTCTCCGCAGATAAAAAATTTACTACATGGAGAAAGCTTTGGGTCGCTCTTGCAAGAGCAGAAATGAAGCTTGGTCTTCCTGTCACACAGGAACAGGTGGACGAACTTGAAGCAAATGTCAACAACATTGATTATGAAGCTGCCGCTGAACGTGAAAAGCTTGTACGTCACGACGTTATGGCTCACGTTTATACATATGGTCTTGCCTGCCCTAAGGCTAAGGGTATCATTCATCTTGGTGCTACTTCCTGCTATGTGGGCGATAACACAGATGTTATCGTTATGCGTGACGCTCTCAGACTCGTTAAGAGCAAGCTTGTGAATGTGCTTAATCAGCTCGGAAAATTTGCTATGGAATATAAGGCTATGCCTTGCCTTGCTTATACTCATCTTCAGCCTGCACAGCTTACTACTGTGGGCAAACGTGCAACACTCTGGATGAATGAGCTTCTTATGGATCTTGATGAGATCGACTACCGTCTTTCAACATTAAAGCTTCTCGGTTCAAAGGGTACAACAGGTACTCAGGCTTCCTTTATGGAGCTTTTTGACGGCGATACAGACAAGGTAAAGAAGCTTGAAGAGCTTATTGCCGAGGAAATGGAATTTGACGCTGTTGTTCCTGTTTCCGGTCAGACCTATTCAAGAAAGGTCGATGCTCAGATCGTTGCAACCCTGAGCGGTATTGCTCAGTCTGCTATGAAGTTCGCTAACGATATGCGTATTTTACAGAACTTTAAAGAAATGGAAGAACCTTTTGAAAAGAACCAGATCGGTTCATCTGCTATGCCTTATAAGAGAAATCCTATGAGATGCGAAAGAATCACGGCTTTGGCAAGATATGTGATGGTAGACTCGCTCAACCCTGCGTTCACCTCGGGTACACAGTGGTTTGAAAGAACTCTCGACGATTCCGCCAACAAGCGTATTTCCGTTGCAGAGGGCTTCCTTGCAGTTGACGCTATCCTCAATATCATGTTGAATGTTACATCTGCTATCGTTGTTTATCCTAAGGTAATTCGTCAGAGAGTTATGCGTGAGCTTCCGTTCATGGCGTCCGAAAATATTATGATGGACGCTGTTAAGAAGGGTGGCGACCGTCAGGCTCTTCACGAAAAGCTTCGCACATATGCAATGGAAGCAGGCAAAAAAGTCAAAGAAGAAGGGCTGGAGAACGATTTGATCGAAAGAGTTTTGAACGATCCTGATTTCAAGATCAACGTTCACGAAATGGACGCTATCTTGAAGCCCGAAAGCTTTACAGGCAGAAGCGAACAGCAGGTTGAAGAATTTATGGCAAATTGTGTTCAGCCTGTGCTTGACGCAAACAAAGATGTCCTTAGCAATGCAGCTGTTGAACTTTCAGTTTGATGCTGCAAGGATATGGTAATTTATTCGGGGAGCGGACGCCGATCTTTTCGGCGTCCGTTTTTTTATCATAACAAAAAAGCCGGCGGAACTTATGCGTCCGTCGGCTTGTATTATACATTATTAAACATAGTATTGGTTTGGCTTGAAAAGAAGAATGATAAGGTCGATTATCCAGCCTATTCCGAAAAATCCTGCTGTGCAAAGATACAGGATACCCATCAGTATTTTGCCTTCATAGAATTTATGCGCACCGAATCCTCCGAGGAAAAGACAAAGGAAAAATGCGACCCATTTGCTTTTTTCGTGTTTGTTGCTGCCGTTTCCTTTATTGTAGTTCACGTTGTTGTTGCTGTTATTTATAATGACAGGTGTTGGCTGAGGAGCATTTTGCTTTATTTCCTCTACCTGACAGCCGCAATGTGTACAGATAACCGCTTTTTCAGGAATTTTCTGTCCGCAGAACTTACAGAATTTTGTAGGACCTGTATAACCTCCCATAGAATCGTTAAGATTATTGTCAGGTCGGTTTGCAGGTGGATTTGCTCCCGGATATGCTGTGGTTGTATAGTTTATATCGGGACGCTTAGGGTACTGTGTACTTGCTTCGGACTGTGCTCTTGCAGCCTGTGACGAAGCGGGGTAATACTCTCCGTCAGGACCGTAAAAGCCTGCGGATTTGTTGTCATTTGAGTTTTCCATTGGTAAAACCTCCGATAAATAAAATGCTGTCAAGCAGAATGAGAAGATGTTTTATGAAATGCAGCAGAATATAAACTGCTTACTGTGATAATTTAGACAAAAAAACGGGCTTTGGATAATTATATTTATGAAATCGTTATAAATATAAAAAATCCCTTGACAAAAGACGATAACTATTGTATAATAATATACTGTATCATAATGTAATCTTATGCCTGTTTTACTGCTTTTATATAGTATAACACACTTCGGCATAGATTGCAACTGTTTTTTGAAAGGATATATATATTTCTTAAAACAGCTATGCTATTCCCGTATTATAATAAGGAGGGGACCCGCCTATGGTGAATGTCAAGCCGGTGCAGCTCGGCAAAACAACTCGTATGAGCTTCGGTAAGATCAACGAAGCTCTGGAGATGCCAAACCTTATCGAGGTGCAGAAAAATTCCTACAAATGGTTTCTGGAGGAGGGACTTAAAGAGGTATTCCGTGATGTGTCCGCAATTACAGATTACAACGGCAATCTCGTACTCAATTTTATTGATTACAGAATTGATGACACGCCGAAATACACAGTTGCAGAGTGTAAAGAACGTGATGTAACTTATGCAGCTCCGTTAAGAGTCAAGGCTACTCTCTGGAACAAGGAAACCGGAGACGTTAAGGAAAATGAAGTGTTTATGGGCGACTTCCCGCTCATGACCGAAAGCGGTACTTTTGTTATCAACGGTGCTGAGCGTGTTATCGTATCCCAGCTTGTCCGTTCTCCCGGTGTTTATTACGCTGTTGAAAAGGATAAGACAGGTAAGGATCTTTTCAAGGCAACCGTTATCCCTAACAGAGGTGCTTGGCTTGAATACGAAATGGATTCAAACGATGTTATCTACGTCAGGATCGATAAGAACAGAAAGATCCCGCTTACTACATTTATCAGAGCCCTCGGCTGCGGTACTGATCCTGAGATCGAGGAGATGTTCGGCACAGATGAGCGTCTGAACCAGACTATTCTTCAGAAGGACGCTACCAAGAACACTGAAGAAGCTCTTCTCGAAGTATATAAAAAGCTCCGTCCGGGTGAACCTCCGACAGTTGACAGCGCAGTTGCTCACCTCAATGCTCTTTTCTTTGATGCAAAGAGATACGATCTTTCCCGTTTCGGACGCTACAAGTACAACAAGAAGCTTGGCGTAGGCTCAAGAATTGCGGGTCACCGTCTTTCAAGACCTGTTGCTAACCCTCTGACAGGCGAGATCATGGCTGATGAGGGAGATCTTATGACCTATGATAAGGCTATGGAGATCGAGCAGGCAGGCGTTTCCGAGGTTTGGCTCAATGTTGAACACAAGGAGATCTACACAACTCCGACAGGTGAATCAACTCACAGAATTGAAGAAAGAGAAGTCAAGGTGATCGGCAACGGTATGGTCGACATCGCTCCTTATGTTGATTTTGACCCTGCTCAGTACGGTATCAACGAGAAGGTTTCCTTCAAGGTCCTCAAGGATATTCTTGAAAGTGCTGCCGACAAGGAAGAGCTTGAAGAAATGGTAAAGACCCGTGCTGATGAGCTTGTTCCTAAGCACATTATCCTTGATGATATTTATGCTACTGTAAGCTACTTTATTAATCTTTGCGAAGGCGTTGGTCTTGTTGATGACATCGACCACCTTGGCAACAGACGTATCCGTTCTGTCGGCGAGCTTCTTCAGAACCAGTTCAGAATCGGCTTTGCCCGTATGGAACGTGTCATTCGTGAAAGAATGAACATTCAGGCTCAGGATATGGAAACCATCACTCCTCAGTCACTTATCAATATCAGGCCTATTACTGCTGCAATAAAGGAATTCTTTGGTTCATCGCCTCTTTCTCAGTTCATGGATCAGACTAACCCTCTTGCAGAGCTTACTCATAAGCGTCGTCTTTCAGCCCTCGGCCCCGGCGGTCTTTCCCGTGACCGTGCCGGATTTGAGGTTCGTGACGTTCACTACTCCCACTACGGAAGAATGTGTCCTATCGAAACACCTGAAGGACCTAACATCGGTCTTATCTCCTATCTTGCATCTTTCGCTCGTATCAATGAATACGGCTTTATCGAAGCTCCTTACAGAAAGGTCGATAAGGCAACAGGCGTTGTTACTTCCGAAGTTGTTTATATGACTGCCGATGTTGAAGATAACTACACAGTTGCTCAGGCGAACGAACCTCTTACAGAAGATGGCAAGTTTGCAAGACCTATCGTAAACGCACGTTACCGTGACCAGATCCTTGAATGTGAAAGAGAACGTATCGACTACATGGACGTTTCTCCTAAGATGGTTGTTTCCATCGCCACAGCTTCCATTCCGTTCCTCGAAAACGATGACGCAAACCGTGCTCTTATGGGTTGTAACATCCAGCGACAGGCAGTTCCGCTTCTTAAGACTGAAGCTCCTATCGTTGGCACAGGTATGGAATATAAGGCAGCTGTTGACTCGGGTGTCTGCGTTGTTTCCAAGCATGACGGTGTTGTTGAGCGTGTTTCCGCTGACGAAGTTGTTGTCAAGGACGGAACAGGTGCTACACATCAGTACAAGCTTATAAAGTTCAAACGCTCCAACCAGGGTACTTGCGTAAATCAGCGTCCTATCGTTGATAAGGGTGAAGAAGTTCATGTTGGTCAGGTTCTTGCAGACGGTCCTGCTACCTGCAACGGTGAAATTTCTATCGGTAAAAATGCTCTTATCGGCTTCATGACATGGGAAGGCTATAACTACGAAGACGCCGTTCTCCTTAATGAACGTCTTGTTCGTGAAGATATGTACACTTCTATCCATATTGAAGAATATGAGATCGAAGCAAGAGATACAAAGCTCGGACCTGAAGAGATCACCCGTGATATTCCTAATGTCGGTGAAGATGCACTTAAGGATCTTGATGACCGTGGTATTATCCGTATCGGTGCTGAGGTTCGCTCAGGCGATATTCTCGTAGGTAAGGTAACCCCTAAGGGTGAAACTGAGCTTACAGCGGAAGAAAGACTTCTCCGTGCTATTTTCGGTGAAAAGGCAAGAGAAGTTCGTGATAACTCTCTTAAGGTTCCTCACGGTGAAGCCGGCGTTATTGTTGACGTTAAGGTATTCACAAGAGAAAACTGCGACGAACTCTCACCTGGAGTAAGCATGCTCGTTCGCTGCTATATCGCTCAGAAGCGTAAGATCTCTGTCGGCGATAAAATGGCGGGTCGTCACGGTAACAAGGGTGTCGTTTCCCGTATTCTTAAATCAGAAGATATGCCGTTCCTTCCTGACGGTACTCCTCTTGACATCGTTCTTAACCCTCTGGGCGTTCCTTCCCGTATGAACATCGGCCAGGTACTTGAAGTTCATCTCGGCATGGCTGCAAAGAAACTTGGCTGGAAGGTAATGACCCCTGTATTCGACGGTGCTCACGAAGATGACATCAGAGAAATGTTCAAGGATGCAGGTATGAGGGAAGACGGTAAGACTATTCTTTATGACGGACGTACAGGCGAACAGTTCGATAATCCTGTTACTGTCGGTTATATGTACTACCTTAAACTCCATCACCTGGTTGATGATAAGATCCATGCACGTTCCGTTGGTCCTTACTCTCTCGTTACACAGCAGCCTCTGGGCGGTAAAGCTCAGTTCGGCGGTCAGCGTTTCGGTGAGATGGAAGTTTGGGCTCTCGAAGCATACGGCGCAGCTTACACTCTCCAGGAGATCCTTACTGTTAAATCCGATGATACTGTCGGACGTGTCAAGACATATGAAGCTATTGTTAAGGGTCAGAATGTTCCTAAGCCGGGTGTTCCTGAGTCCTTCAAGGTTCTTATCAAGGAACTTCAGTCACTCTGTCTTGATGTTCGTGTTCTTGATGAAAAGGGCGAGGAGATCGACCTTAAGCAGTCCTTCGACGATGATGATGATATTATTCCGCAGCCGGTTTCCGATGCTGACGATATGGACAATGTTCTTATCGAAGATGATCTTGATGACGGCTTCTCTCTCGATGAAGGCGAAGATGACGACTTCGGCGATTTTGACGGCTCCGACGATGATGATGTCGGCGACGATCTGACATTCGCAGACGACGACACGGATTTGATCTAAACACAATACTGTATGTGTGCCGAAACGGTGCACATACAGTCAATCCCTTTAAAGAGGCAGCATCTTTGCTGTATGTATGCGCAAACATACATTGGAATCTATAAGTTTAAAGGAGTGTCAGCTGTTGGAATTTAATACATTCGATTCTATTAAAATCGGTCTTGCATCACCTGAACAGATCAGAAGCTGGTCCCATGGTGTTGTTGAAAGACCTGAAACAATCAACTACCGTACACAGAAGCCTGAAAGAGACGGTCTTTTCTGCGAAAGAATTTTCGGACCTTCTAAGGACTGGGAGTGTCACTGCGGTAAATATAAGAAGATCCGCTTCAAGGGCAAAGTCTGCGAACGCTGCGGTGTTGAAGTAACACGTGCAAAGGTTCGCCGTGAGCGTATGGGTCATATTGAGCTTGCTGCTCCTGTTTCCCATAGCTGGTACTTCAAGGGTACACCTTCCCGTATCGGTCAGGTAATCGAAGTATCTCAGAAAAGACTTGAAGAGGTTCTTTATTTCACAAAGTATATCGTTATCGACAGCGGTGATACAGAGCTTGTTAAAAAGCAGCTCCTCACTGAAAAAGAATACAACGATATGCGTGAAAAATATGAGGACGATTTCGTTGCTGAAATGGGTGCTGAAGCTATCAAGGAACTCCTTGACGAATACAGCTCCGACAGATACGATAACTATATAATGAAAAATCTGACAGCTTTCTCTGAAGTTACAGGTATGACAGAGGATCAGATCAAGGATTACCTTGCTAAGCGTTTCTTTGTTATTTCCGATAACGCTGAAAGTGAAGAATTTCAGGTTGGCGAGGTTGTTTCAAGAACTGTGTACAATGAAGAAGTTCTTGCCTACAACAGACTCCGTGAAGATAAGCACCTTTCAACTATCCGAGTTGAAACAGGTTCTCAGTACGTTGAAAAGATTTTCTTTGAAAATGTTGGTCTTAAAAATGAAGACGGCAAATATGATGAGATCGCTAACAAGGATAACTGGATAAATAACCTTGTTTGGGTCTCAAATGAACTTAAAGCTGAGCTTTCCGAACTCCCTCCGGGACAGAAGAAGATCAAACTCTTAAAGCGTCTTGAGATCATTGAGGCATTCAGACTTTCAAGCAACCAGCCTTCATGGATGGTTCTCGATGTTGTTCCTGTAATCCCTCCTGATATTCGTCCTATGGTTATGCTGGACGGCGGACGTTACGCTACTTCAGATCTTAACGATCTTTACAGACGTGTTATCAACAGAAATAACCGTCTTAAGAAAATGCTTGAACTTGAAGCACCTGACATCATTATCAGAAATGAAAAGAGAATGCTTCAGGAAGCTGTTGATGCCCTTATCGACAACGGCAGACACGGCAGACCTGTTACCGGTCCTAACAACCGTGCTCTTAAATCACTTTCCGATATGCTTAAAGGTAAGCAGGGACGCTTCCGTCAGAATCTTCTCGGTAAGCGTGTTGACTACTCAGGTCGTTCGGTTATCGTTGTTGGACCTGAACTTAAAATGTATCAGTGCGGTCTTCCTAAGGAAATGGCTCTTGAACTTTTCAAGCCTTTCGTTATGAAGCGTCTTGTTGATACAAAGGTAGTAAATAACATCAAGTCTGCAAGAAAAATGGTAGACCGTGCTAAGAACGAAGTCTGGGATGCCCTCGAAAATGTCATTAAGGATCATCCTGTTTTCCTTAACCGTGCTCCTACACTTCATAGACTTGGTATTCAGGCGTTTGAACCTATCCTTGTAGAAGGCAGAGCTATCAAGCTTCATCCGCTGGTATGTACTGCGTTCAACGCTGACTTCGACGGTGACCAGATGGCTGTTCATCTCCCGCTTTCCGCTGAAGCTCAGGCAGAAGCACGTTTCCTTATGCTTGCTGCAAATAACCTTCTTAAACCATCAGACGGCCGTCCTGTTGCCGTTCCTTCACAGGATATGGTCCTCGGTTCATACTACCTTACAATGAAAAAGGCAGGCGAGCTGGGTGAAGGCAAGGTATTCCGTGATGTAAACGAAGCACTTATGGCTTATGATGCTAAGATCATTTCCATTCATGCTGCTATCAAGGTTCGTATGTCCAAGGATATTGGCGGAAAGACTGTTTCAAAGCTTGTTGACTGCACAGTCGGACGTCTTATCTTCAATGAAAATATCCCTCAGAACCTCGGATACGTTGACAGAACAAATTCCGATAAGCAGTTTGATCTCGAAGTTGACTTCCTCGTTAAGAAGAAGCAGCTCTCCGATATTATCGAACGCTGCATTCGTATCCACGGTACAACTACAACTTCCGAAGTTCTTGACAAGATCAAGTCCCTCGGTTACAAATACTCAACAAAGGCTGCTCTTACTGTTGCTGTCTGCGATGCACTTATCCCACCTGAAAAGAAGGATATTGTTGCTGAAGCTGATGCTCAGGTCGAAAAGATCAACAAGCTTTACAAGAGAGGCTTTATCTCCGCTGCTGAAAAATCCAAGAGATTTATCAACATCTGGAACAAGGCTACTGATGATATTACCAACTGCATCAAGGAACACTATGATATTGAGAACAACCCAATTCATATGATGGCCGACTCCGGTGCCCGTGGTTCTATCAACCAGATCAGACAGCTTGCCGGTATGCGTGGACTTATTGCCAATACCTCAGGTTCTACTATCGAGATGCCTATTCGTGCTAACTACCGTGAAGGTCTTAATATCCTCGAATACTTCATCTCCTCCCGTGGTGCCCGTAAAGGTCTTGCCGATACTGCTCTTCGTACAGCCGACTCAGGTTACCTTACACGTCGTCTTGTTGACGTTTCTCAGGACGTTATCATTCACGAGGAAGACTGCGGTACTGATGAGGGTATCGAAGTTTATACTATCAAGAACGGCAACGAAATGATCGAACCTCTCAAGGAAAGACTTGTCGGACGCTACCTCCTTGAAGATCTCCGTGACCCTGTTACAGGCGACCTTATCATGAGCCGCAACAGACTTATGAATGATGCTGATGCTCAGAAGGTTGTTGACAGCGGTGTTGAAAAGATCACTATCCGTTCAGTTCTTAACTGTAAGGCTAAGCACGGCGTATGCGCTAAGTGCTACGGTGCTAACCTTGCTAACAATAACCTTATTTCCGTTGGTGAAGCTGTCGGCGTAATTGCTGCCCAGTCTATCGGTGAACCGGGTACACAGCTTACAATGAGAACCTTCCATACAGGTGGTATCGCATCTGCAGAAGATATTACACAGGGTCTTCCGCGTGTTGAAGAACTCTTTGAAAGCAGACGTCCT
>ENA-ORCP01003334-ORCP01003334.1-human-gut-metagenome-genome-assembly--contig:-NODE-3334-length-12054-cov-2.584704_pt1 | contig 12054 bp, 8 predicted proteins | sample MGYA00242990_ERZ507991 | MGnify/ENA primary metagenome ERZ507991 (study PRJEB26167, sample SAMN06115496) | human gut metagenome | host: Homo sapiens | place: China:Henan | collected 2015-05-07 | study... | reverse complement strand
AGCAGTGTGCTGCGATTCGTTCCAGGTTCGTCAGCAGATCATTAAACGCAAATCCCTGCTTCATCTCACATTTTCCGGTGCGGAGTCTTGCGATATGACGCAGTTTCAGTTCATCGCAGAGGATACCGATCAGTTCGCGGAGTGGTTCTACTTTTGCCGCCATCTCAAGGTCGTCCGCACAGAATGCATCCACCGCAAGACTGACACACTCTTTTACTGCATTCTCAAGCACATCCAGCTCATACTGTGCCTCGTCCGAAAATGCAATTTTCTTCTCGTTCAGCTCCGCCGCAACCTCTGAGATATTCACCGCATGATCGCCTAGACGTTCGAAATCACTCACTGTATGCAAAAACTTGGATACCTGCTTCGCCTGGCTTCCATTCATCTCATGCGTGGACATCTGCATCAGATAGGTTCCCAGCTTATCCTCATATTTATCGATCAGCGTTTCCTTTTCCTGTACCTTATTAAACTTTTCTGTCGAATACACAAGGAACAGGCTTAACGCGCGTAAAATATTCTTTCTTGCCTTCTTTGCCATGCCGTTCATCGCAAGATGGCTCTGTGTGATCGCAAGATCCGGGTAAGCAAGGAAACGCTCCTCGAGCAGATCGAAGTCTGCCTGATCCTCCTCGTCCTCCGGCGAATCTTTTACAACAAGATAAACAATTTTTTCAATCCATTTGATAAATGGAAGAAGTACTAAAATCGTTGCCGCACGGAAAACCGTGTTTAACATTGCGATCAGTACCGGGCTCATGGTGGCATTCATAAACGGGAAATGCACCACAGCATTGACAGAATAGAATACAATTGACCAGAACAGCATACCGAACAGATCGTTAAACAGATAGATCAGGGCTGTTCTCTTACCATTTTTGTTCGTTCCGATCGAGGAGAGCAGAACCGGACAGGCTGCGCCGACACCAATACCCATGGTAATAGGAAGCGCCGCTGCAAAAGTGATCGTTCCACTCATGGACAACGCCTGAAGGATACCGACTGAGGCAGATGCACTCTGTAATACCGCCGTAAATAAAATACCTGCCAGTATACCTGCCGCCGGATTCTTAAACATTGTCAATACATTCACAAAATGCTCGTTATCTTTTAATGGTGCAACTGCCCCACTCATGGTCTGCATCCCCACCATCAGGATGGAGAACCCAAGCATAATGTCACCGACATTTTTAAAGCCGGATTTTTTTACAAACATTTTAAAGATAATACCAATGATCGCCACGATCGCTGAGATGGTCGCTGTGGACAGCAGCTGTGCAATTCCGTTTGAGCCGTCAATGTACGACAAACACAAAATCCAGCCTGTCACACTCGTTCCGATGTTGGCTCCCATGATGATACCGATCGCCTGCGCAACCTTCATCATTCCGGAGTTTACGAAGCCGACAACCATAACAGTCGTTGCGGAGGAGGACTGGATGATCGCTGTCACAGCAGTTCCAAGCAGCACTCCTTTCAACGGTGTGTTCGTCAGCTTATAAAGAACCAGCTCCAGCTTATTTCCCGCCACTTTCTTCAGTCCGTCTCCCATCAGGGACATACCAAAAAGGAACAGTGCCACTCCGCTGAGCAGCGATAAAATAATAGTAAATGTTGTCATTTGTACTCCTAACTACGTTATGCATTCTAACGTATCCCTGTCTGCAATTTTATTTACAAACTTTTTACATGATTTTTACATTTAACCGACATTTCTTATTATACTGTACCTCATGGCAAAATCACAATCATTTTATTTCTATTTTGTAATTTTTTACATTTCGCCTAGGAAAATACGGTTTTCAGACAAAATTATTATCACTTTTTTATCTATTCCCATTTAGTGAGAGCAGATTCAGTCTTTTTTGTCTGCACCTCTCCGCTCAATCCCGGTTTTCTTATAGTATTCTGCCTTATCCTCATACATGCGCTTCTCAGCTTCCTGCAGAAGTTCCTCCAGATGTGTGTCCGCCCTGTCCTGCCAGATCACTCCCACTGCGATATTTACGTCATTCTCAGCTGTCAGACACTCTAACTGCCTCATGTGTTCCGCCAGCGTGTCCTGATCGATCTGCGCGCACAATACAAGCAGCTCATCTCCCCCGATACGGAATACGCCGTAATCGCCAAACACCTGCTCCAGACATGCACCGGCTCTAAGGATCAGGTCATCCCCTGCCTTATGTCCCAGTGTGTCATTCACACCTTTTAAACCGGTAACGTCACAATAAACTACGCCGATGCTCTGCTCCGGATTGATCTGTCTCACATACTTTTCCATCGCAAAGCGGTTTCCAAGCTGAGTCAGCGCATCCTTATAGCTCAGATCTTCCAGACGCCTCATCAGATTCCTGCGTCTGATGCAGGACTTGAGAAAAGAACCCATGATCTGAAGCATATCCGACGTATATTCCAATGAAAATGCCGGCGGATTGTCAACTCCGTAAAAAGCAATGATTTTTTCCGCATCATAAATTGGCATGGCAACAATGGAATGGATATTCTGCCGCTTCAGATTTTCATATTGAAACGGATCGCTCAGGCGCATCTCCTCAATATCCGGTATCCGGACATATTTTCCCTCCTCAAAAATGTGATACCAGTTCTCACAGATCTCCGGCGGAAGATTCTGGAGATTGTCGATCTCCGGTGGCACTCCCGGCGCTGTCCATTCATATGTATTATCATCCCTGCCATCTCTGTTCCTCTCAAAAATATACGTTTTCTCTCCGTTCAGCGCTTTTCCGAGATATTCCAGAATAATACGGATCGTCTCGTCCGGCGACTCGGCAGAAAGTGCTTCCTTCAATGCCTCGTTGACAAAGGACTCCATATCCCTGTACTTCTGGATCATCTTGTCCTGTGAACGCTCCTCGCTGATATCTATACTGATCTCGATCCGGTACTTTTTCTTTGTGACAGGATCTTCCACCAGGGTATCTTTCAACATCATGTATTTATCGATCACCGGATTATAATAACGCCACTCGACAAACTTTCCGGCACAAAGCCTATCATTATTGCACATGCCGCAGGGAACAGAAGATTTCTGCAGCACCTCGTAACATTTCATCCCTTTCACATCATCCATGGACTGTAATCCATACACCTCTAACAGTTTGCGGTTCATATAAACAAGCTCATCTGTCTCTATGTCTGTTGCGTACACGTACTCACCCAGATTATCTAAAAACTTCCAGATAACTTCTATTTCGTTCATTCTTTATACTCCGTTTCATGCAGATATGAAATTTCTATAAAAATCTGTATAGTAAAATAGCACCTCCTGAGAGGTACTATCTCACCATACGCCATTATTATGCGGATTGCAAACAAACTCTTCCATAAACTTCTTTTTTTCACAGGGTTTTCCAAAAAAATACCCCTGAAGATAATCCGCCTGCAGTTCTTTCATCTTAAGATGCCAGTCTTCTTTTTCAATTCCTTCCACACAGATGCGGATGCCGATGCTGTGAACCATCTCAATGATCTTTTTAAACAGCTCATAATCCCGTTCGCAGCTCATTGCCTTTGCTGTAAAATCCTTATCCATTTTCACATAGCCCGGATTCATGTCACTGATGCAGTGGAGATTGGAATATCCGGTTCCAAAATCATCGATCACGAACTGAATCCCATTTTCCTCAAGCACTTTCCTGAATTTACAAAAGACCGGTGTCATATCTATGAAGCCGCTTTCAGTCATTTCTATGCAGATGCGGTTCGGTGTCAGTCCATTGTCCCTGACCGCAGTGAGTATCTTGTCTGCAATCTTTCCATGCTCGATCTGATAATAGGAAATATTCACGTTCACCCTGAATTCCGGTATATATTGCTGTATCTCACGGCACATTTTTGCTGCCTCATTTAACACAAACCTTCCCGCCGGAATGATCAGTCCTGACTTTTCCAGAAGCGGTATGAACTCGACCGGAGACAGCCACTCCTTGCCTTCCTCTGTCACCATGGTATACCGCATGAGTGCTTCTGCACCGATCACACGCCCGGAAACACAATCCACGATTGGCTGATAGTATACTTCAAAGCCTTCACATCCGTTAGCGATGGAATTTCTCAGTGCACTTATGATTCTTCCATTCCGCTGGAATTTCTCGTAATCCTCCTGCCTGTAAAAATAGATGTTATTTTTTCCCATCCGTTTTGCCTTTTTCAGGGAAAATTCAAACTTTTTGCGGCATTCCTCGTAGCCTTCTGCCACAGTCGAGGCATCGATCACTCCTGCAGAAGCTGAAAATACAACTTCATATTTTTCAGAGATGATGAATTCGTCTATTTTCTCACCGATCTTTTTTTTGAGCTGTATGGCATCATCCATGGAAGTACTGTCAAGATCCACGATCACATACTGATCTGCGATCAGATGATAGAGTCGCTGATTTCCGGACAGACACTCTTTCATACAGTCTGCAACACTTTTTAACACATAATCGCCATAATTGCTGCCATGTGTTTCATTCACCGCTGCAAAATCATCAATTCCAATATGCATAAGAAATCCGGTCGTCACAGGTTTCTTCTGTGACCGCAGGTAAGCACAAAATTCCATTCCGCCTAAAAGCCCGGTCACATTATCAGCCCGCCGCTGGTTTCCGGTCTCATTCAGACATCCCACCAGATACCCCGGCTTCCCATCTTCATCATCGATCACTACTCCGCGGCAGTTGACCCACACCGGAAGCCCGTTTTTGTCGAGCCACCGGTAATGGATATCATGCACCTTTTCCTTTCCATCCATCACAGCCTGCATATGCTTTGCAAACATAGTGCGGTCTTCTTCGTAGACAACGGACATGATCTCCTGCTTTACATTCCTCACATGTGTCTCAGAAATCATAAACCGATCCAGGGCAGACTGGGAAATTTCCATCTTATTATTCTGGAGATCGATTACGTATAGGTAATCATCCATGCATTCCGCTATGATCTCCAATAAGATCTCTGCTGTCAGATCTCCTAATATTCCATATACATCCTTATTCATAACCAGAGAACCTTTCCTCTTTCTTTTGCGCTTATACTCCTGCGCATCCAATTGAATTTATCTGGTCTGATATTATTTTTCCGTCTTTGCAACTTTAAATCTGCGGATCATTGTACGTAAATTGTCTGCTTCGCTGCTCATCTCTTCACTTGCAGCCGCACATTCCTCTGAAGTAGCTGAATTCGTCTGTACCACATCATTGATCTGCTCGATTCCTTCATTGATCTGATGGATCTCTGCTGTCTGTGTCTCTAAGGTGTCTGCGATATTTGTCACTTCACTTGTGATCGTTTTTGAATTCTCTGCCACTTCCTCTAACTGTGCTGCTGTTTCCTTTGCAACTATCATACCTTTTTCAACAGCATTCACAGAGCGCTCGATCAGTGCCGCTGATTCCTTTGCCGCTTCTGCACTCTGATCTGCCAGGACATTTACCTGATTTGCAACTACTGCGAAACCTTTTCCTGCCTCACCGGCTCTTGCAGCCTCAATAGATGCGTTTAAGGCAAGCAGGTTGGTCTGGGATGCGATCTCATTGATCGTCGCAATGATCTTGTCAATCTCATGCGATGCATCATTGATCTCGTTCATGGAGACAACCATCTCCTGCATCTTTCCGTTGCTCTCGATCAGCGCCTGTCCAAGCTGTTCCACTTTTCCGCTGATCTCCTTTGCTGCCTGTGAATTGTTTGCCACCTGTTCGGAAACACCGGTAACGGTAGCGGTCAGTTCCTCGACAACTGCTGCCTGATTCGTTGCGCCGTCTGCAAGCTCGTTCGAGCTGGATGCCACCTGTTCTGCTCCGTTGGATACCTCATCGGAAACCCTCTGGATTCCTCTTACCGTATCAGACATGCTGTTCTGGAACTCCATAAAGGATTGTAAAATACCAACAAAGTCCCCTCTCCACTCTACCTCTGGCTGTACATCAAAATTGCCCTCTGAGAACTGTTTCATGGAGCGGTCAATATCATCGACATACGTTCCAAGGATATGGATGGACTTACGCATGCTGTGTGCAAGTCTTCCGATCTCGTCCTCGGAGTGGTATTCCAGCTGGCTGTGCAGATTTCCTTCCGTGAGTTCCTTCGCCACGTCCTCGATCGCATGTAATGGTTCCAGAATGGTTTCAAGTACCATACTGCTCACTTTCTTTGCGATTGCCCATGCAAGGAGCAGGAAGATAATGATCACTGCAATACCGGCAGCTGCACAGAAGATCGTGCTCAGGACAGCCTTACTTCTCTGTTCATCAGTCAATGCATCTAATTTCTTTGAAATTTCTACTAAGCTGTTTAATGCAGGGGTACACTTATTTAAGATACCATCGACAGCCTGATCTTCCTTACCGGCCTTGATCTCTTCCATGATCTCATATCCGATCGTTCCCCAGTCCGTAAATGCACCTTTATATTCTGTATAAAGATCCTCTGTAATGACACCTGTGCCGTGTAAAACATTCATCTGTGAATCTACGGTCCCGAGAAGCTCTTTCACCTTCTCCTCGTAGCTGTCGTAAGTGGATTCGTCATCATTCAGCGCCATTTCACGGATATTTCTTGCTGCTGTATTTATATTAATTCTGCATGTTTTTACTGCCTGATCTGCTGCGTTGACATTATTGACATAATTCATCATATTGGCAAACAGAATGCCTATTGCAATAATAGAAATCACTCCTGACAGCAGCATCATGTTAATGACTTTTCTATAACCGTAACTGATCCTTTTCTGCAGATACATATTTTCAAGTTTTGTTTTCATTGTACTCTTTTGTGACAGCATAAATTGTATTTTCCTTTCCATTCTAATATACTTTTTTTCTTTCTCTGATATATTAATTTTTCCAGTCTGACAATGTATTAATTGCCTCGTTTTATTTCACTTTTTATCTGTTTTTTCTTCTACCCTCCCCTGAAAAATCTGTCAATTTTCTTTTTAATTTCTCACATTATAGTCGCTTATTTTGCGCTTGTCAAACCTTTAACAATTTTTTTATCAATTATTTGTTTGAAAACATTTCTTTTTTTGCAGTGCGTACATATGTCTGTCTGTAGTGGAATTTGAGTCCTTTTTTCCTGTACCAGATATTGTCTCTTAAATTGTGTTTCCGACCGCTTCCTTTGCGAGCCGGTCTGCTTCTTCATTGCCATCCACACCGGAATGACCTTTTACCTTGACAAATTTAATCTGGATTTGATTTTTCACTGACTGCATGTAATCATAGTAGGCGATCGTGCCCTGCTTGTTCCGTTTCCAGGATCCCTCTGCCCACATCTCGATTCCCATGTAGTCGTAATAAATCGTCACTTCCGGAAGTTTTAACTCGATTGCACGTTCTACTGCAGCCATCGCTCCTAATATTTCTCCTGAAACATTGCGCATAGATGCCATCTCCGCATCTTTTCCGCTTCCCTGCAGCACTTCTTTCTCTCCATTATGAATGAGAAATCCGCCGTAGCCGTAGACTTTGGTGGCAATGTTGTAAGAGCCGTCGACGAAAGCGTAGACTGCCGGATTCTGTTCCTGCTTCCCTGTATCTGGTTTTTCTGCTTTTTCGCTCCGCTTTCTAGATGTGCCTTCTGCACCCACGAAGGCTTCCGCTTCCTCAAGTGTTTTGAAGCTTTTGTATACGGCACCCGGAAAACCGTCTACCATTTTTTTGCACTCGTCCCAGCTGTTGTAGATTCCCGGAATTTTACCTTTTTGTACTGCGTAGAATTTTGATGCCATGTATGCTTCCTTTCTCATTTATGTTTCAATAAATAATTGCGAAACTCGTCATAATCTTCTTTCAATTGTTCAAAATTAACAAAATTTTCGAAAACACGCTTTCGCTACGTGTCGCTGGTAACGGTACTAAGAAGCCAGTCACAACGATTGTTGTACCTGCCTTCAAGTACCGACCGCTCCCCAGTGTTTTCTCAAGCTTTTGTTATTTTTTCACAATTCAATTTAGGTTTCTAGGAGTTTCGCAATTGTCTAATCTGTTTTTTGATGTCTCTATGATAGCTTGCCCCAAAATGATTGCCAATTTACAAAAAAGGTGAAATGATAAAAATTTTATCACTTCACCTTTTTTGTAAAAAATCCTATGGGTGTCTGCGAAACGCCCCATAATATTCTTTCAATTGCTCAAATCTTCTTTATCGCAAATTACATTTTTTCCTTCACCTGTTCAAAATTACGGATGGAATTGGCAATATTGCCATGCAACGTCACTGCGAGCAGATCTACGATCTTCTGATAATCCTCTTTCATTCCGCGGTCGATCCAGTCTAACATGATTCCGACAAAACCGTATTTGTAAAAATCTGCAATAAACTGTTTATCTGTTTCCGGCAGATGATCTCTGGAACATTTTTCCTCGACAACATCCGCAATCAGCTGGTATGTCAGTTTGTATAGAAAGCTCTCGATTTTTTCACGGTTCACCGAATGATAGACGTTCATAATAAACGGCTTGTTTTCCAGTACTGCCTCAAAGATCTGGGCAAACCCCTCCTGCCAGGTATCGTAAGTTTTCTTATCCCGAAGGGCTTTTTTGCCGTCTTCCACACATGCCCACTCCACCAGATCATAGATATCCTTGAAATGATAGTAAAATGCCATACGGCTGATCCCACAGTCCTCTGTCAGATCTGCGATGGTGATCTTATCAAAAGGTTTCTTTTTCAAAAGTTCTTTCAATGACGCTTCCAATGCAATTTTGGTTGTATTCAATATCTGCTTCTCCTGTTTTTCGCTTGCTTTATGAGTTCCATTTTATCTGCGTTCTTCGGTTTGGTAAAGCCTTTCCGTGATTCTTTCATAAAAATTTCAGAGACATTTTATAATTTTTTATTCTTGACAGAAAATGTTAGCAGACTTACAATTTTTCTGGTTTCAAATGATTCACAATTTCTGATGTACAATTTGATATTATAAATGAAAATACAGACATTTTGACACCTGAATTTTATAAAAAAGGAGTTTATCAACATGACACAGAAAAAACAAATGACAAATCCACTTGGTACCGATAGAATTTCCACGCTGGTGGCACGTTTTGCTGTTCCAAGCATTATCGCAATGCTTGTCAGCGCAGTTTACAATATCGCTGACCAGCTTTTTATCGGAAATGCAGTCGGCACGCTCGGAAATGCTGCAACCAATATCGCCTTTCCGCTCTCTATGCTCTGCACTTCGCTGGCATTGCTTTTTGGGATCGGTGGAGCAGCAAGCTTTAACCTTCATATGGGAGCAGGGCGAAAAGAGGAAGCTCCTTATTATATCGGCAACTCCATCACTATGCTGCTCTCACTCGGATTTCTTTTACTGCTTATCACCGAACTGTTTTTAAATCCGCTGTTAGTGCTCTTTGGTTCCCCGGCAGATGTGCTCCCACTGGCAGAGCAATATGTCCGCGTCACAGCGGTCGGTTTTCCATTTCTGATCTTAACCATCGGAAGCGGTCACCTGATACGTGCGGACGGCAACCCGAAAATGGCAATGTTTGTCACGGTTTCAGGCGCTGTCATTAATATCGTCTTAGACGCACTGTTCGTATTCGGTTTTCAATGGGGAATGTACGGCGCTGCGTGGGCGACTGTCATCGGGCAGATCATCTCTGCTGTGATTGCAATCCGGTACCTCATGCATTACCGCACTGTAACATTAGAAAAACAGCATTTTATTCCTTCCGGGAAAGTTCTCGCACAGATCTGTTCCCTCGGCATGTCCTCAGGCATTAACCAGATTGCCATGATGATCGTGCAGATTGTCATGAACAACCTGTTAAAACACTACGGCGCACAGTCCGTTTACGGCGAATCCATCCCGATTGCCTGTGCCGGAATTGTCATGAAGGTAAACCAGCTTTATTTTTCTATTATTATCGGACTGTCCCAGGGCAGCCAGCCAATTGAAAGTTTTAATTACGGTGCAAAACAGTACAAACGGGTGAAGGACGCTTTCCTTCTCGCAGCGTCAGTCGGTGCGGTTGTATCCATTATTTCCTTTTTGCTGTTCCAGCTTTTCCCGAGACAGATCCTCGGTCTGTTCGGAAGTGGAAGCGAAGAATATTTTGAGTTCGGTGTCAACTATTTCCGAGCCTTCCTGTTCTTCACCTGGTTAAACTTTTTGCAGCCGATCTCCTCGATGTTTTTCAGTTCCATCGGAAAAGCGTACAAGGGAACTTTCCTCTCCCTGACCAGACAGATCATGTTCCTGCTGCCGCTTATCGTTGCACTGCCGCATTTTTTCGGCATTATGGGCGTACTTTATGCAGGACCGATCGCCGACCTTCTGTCCTTTGCAGTCGGTCTTAGCATGGTGATCGTTGAATTCAAACATATTAATAAGCTGGAAGCTGAACTGGCTTAATATTATCCTTTACCCCAACACCTTCTCCAGCTCCTCCACAACGATCTTAAGAGCTTTGATCCGGGCATATTTCTTGTCGACAGACTCTAAAATATGCCACGGAGCATAGGAGGTGCTGGTCTTTTGGATCATCTCATTGACCGCTGTCTCATACGCATCCCATTTGTCACGGTTACGCCAGTCCTCGTCTGTGATTTTCCACTGTTTTTCCGGTGTATTCTGTCTCTCATTAAAACGCTCAAGCTGCGTATCTTTGTCGATCTGCACCCAGAATTTGATGATCACGGCTCCCCAGTCGTGCAGTTCCTTCTCAAACTCATTAATTTCATTGTACGCACGCATCCAGTCATTCTCGCTGCAAAACCCTTCCAGACGTTCGACCATCACACGCCCATACCACGTTCGGTCAAAGATTGCAATATGCCCGGTACGCGGAAGCCTTGTCCAGAAACGCCACAGATAATGTCTTGCTTTCTCATGCGGCTCGGGACTTGCAATCGGATGAACCTCATATCCACGCGGATCAAGTGCTCCCGTAATCCGCTTGATATTTCCGCCTTTTCCGGCTGCATCCCACCCTTCATAGGCAATGATGACCGGCACTTTCTTACGATACAGACGATTGTGCAGTTCTCCAAGTCTCTGCTGAAGCTGCTTTAATTCCTTTTTATAGACATCCTCCTCCATACACTTGTCCAATGGAATGTCACAAAGAAACGGCATTTTTTTCAACGGAAATACATTCTGCAGAAGCGGAACCGCCATCTGGTGATTGCTCAGAGCAATCTCAATCCCCTGGGTAAGCGTCTCAAGAATCTGTACTTCTGTCCATTTTCTGGACTTTGCATCAATGATATACCAGGGTGCGGATGGCATATTTGTATTTTTCAGATATCCGGAAAATACATCCATACATTTCTCATAATGTTCATTCTGCCACAGATCTTTTTTGCTGACACGCCATGTTGTGTCCTTCTGATGCTCCAGCTGTGCAATACGCCGTGACTGTTCCTTTTTTGAAATATGCAGAAAGAATTTCATGACCAGATAGCCATTGTCTGTAAGCTGCCGTTCAAACCGGCGGACACTTTCAATCCGGTTGGCATATACATCCTCGGAAATCTCGACGTTCCACAGCGATACTCATATTGCTGACCACACCGTACAGCTTCTTCTGATGCTTCTCGCACAACTCTACTACCTTTTTCACGATCTCCTTATCCGTGTCGATCTCGATCGCGATGCTGTCCGCGTCCTTGAAGATCTCGTCCCCATACTCATCGAGGATCTGCTCGATCGGCTTATGATCCGGTCTCTTTGAGATGGATGCTACCACATCGCCCTCATTGTCAAAGACTGCAAGCCAGGTTCCCATGCCGTTCGGAACCTTCTTGATATACTTTGTCTCGACCTTGTGGCGTTTTAATTTCTGGATCACATCCTCACCCATGGCGTTATCGTCCACTGCGCTGATAAAAGTCGGCTGTAATTCAATATTCGCGATATTCTCCGCCACATTTCTCGCAACGCCGCCGTGGATCTGAATCACCGTTCCTGCATTTCTTCCCTGTGGGATATATGGGGAGAGGGAATACCCCTTGATGTCAATAAACACGTCACCGATCACTACAATTCCCATCGTACTTCTCCTTTTTCACTTTCCTTTGTCATATGGAATGCCATCT
>ENA-ORCP01003328-ORCP01003328.1-human-gut-metagenome-genome-assembly--contig:-NODE-3328-length-12072-cov-12.784744_pt1 | contig 12072 bp, 10 predicted proteins | sample MGYA00242990_ERZ507991 | MGnify/ENA primary metagenome ERZ507991 (study PRJEB26167, sample SAMN06115496) | human gut metagenome | host: Homo sapiens | place: China:Henan | collected 2015-05-07... | reverse complement strand
CAAGCCAGCTTGCCGATATACTCATGTTAACGATTTTTAAAAACAGGTCGCTCATTATTTGCCTCCTCTCCGGATGCAGTCGATCATACGCTGCACCTCGTCAAGCTCATCTTCGGACATATCCTGATGTTTCGTAAACGCAGCGATAAAAGCAGGTAGAGAACCCTCGAATTTCTTCTCAAGCAGTTCGTCGATCTCGCACGCCTGAGCTTCCTCTTTGGAAACGAGAGAAGAAACAGTGCCATTATCATTCTTCAACACACCACGCTCTCCAAGACGCTTGATAACGGTATAAGTCGTAGTCCTTTTCCATCCGAGCTGATCCTGGCACAGCTTTACAAGCTGGGCAGCAGTAACCGGCTCATGCTCCCACATAATCAAGCAAAAACGATATTCACTTTCGTGGATCTTCGGAATTTCCATATTCACAGCCTCCTTGTCTACACCGTTAGACTTCATAAATAGTCTACCACATTAGACAATCAAAATCAATAGAGTTCATAGAAAAGATACAAAAAATTGCCCGCAGAATTTCTCCCACGGGCAAGGTGTTGGTTAGCTATCAAGCGGTTTGTATTCAGTTACAGTTTTTAGATAAATTTCGGGATCACCATTCAATATCAAGTCTGCATATCCAATTGGATCATTGTAGATCAGATAGTCCAATTCTGACCGCTGATACATATTATCAGCGACCTCATTCTCCACGGCGATGGTATCAATGGCAATCATGCTACCATCTAAGAATTTCAGTTCCACACAGGCATTATCCATGTTGAACTCACAAGAAATCAATGAACTGCGTAATGCATTTTGTTCTGAACGGTCGCATAGAATCTTCTCGTCGTTGCAGAGTTTTTATCATAATCAATGGCTGTCGCATACAGGTCGGTGATCTTCTGATAGAACTTTCTTTCGCTGGCACGGATCTCACGGATGCGCTCTAACTGCTCATCGAAATACTTCTCCGTCAGATACGTACCGCGTTTCAGCCGCTCATCATCCATCACCCAACCTTTGATGGTGTAATCTTTTGCAATCTGATTTACCCATTTACGGAACTGTACGGCACGCTCGGAATTGACCTTGAAGCCTACGGCAATGATCATTTGAAGGCTATAGTGCTTGGTATCGCGTGTGACCTGGCGTGTTCCTTCGGTTTGAACTATCCGGAAATTCCGGATAGTTGCATCTTCCTCAAGCTCTGAATCAGAATAAATCTTCTTGATATGCTCATTGATTGTACGAACATCTACATCATATAGTGTGGCCATCATCTTCTGTGTCAGCCATATATTCTCATCCTCGTAGCGCATCTCAATGCTGTCCTGCTGATCACCTACAGAGGCAACGTAGGTCAGGTATTCTGCTGCGCTAGAACGGATGGTTATTTCACCTTTTTCCTTTTTCAAATAGGAAACCTCCTTCTTCAATAAATCACTCTATAATAAACAATGAATGAATTCCTGTTTACGCTCATCGCCCATGACAACGCTTATACTTCTTTCCACTTCCACATGGACACAATTCATTGCGACCTATCTTCTTCGGCCAATTTGTTCTTTCCTGAACCATAATAGGAATTTTTCCATCATGCATAAGTTCAAGTCCTCTCAGACGATACAAATATTCAGAGACCCCCAATATAGCTTGAAACATACACATAATCTTATATCCAAATGCACCGCCGAGGTATCCTAAGTGATTTTCTTCTTGACCACGTCATCCACATTTCATAGCACTCTCACATTGTCAAACTTTAGTCCTCCTGTCAATTGTATTCCACCAATTCAGGAACCTCTGCTAATCAATTATGTACGTACCTTAAAATCGTTTTTATAACTTCATCAATCACAATCGGCTTTGACAAATGTGCGTTCATTCCTGCGTCCAGTGATGCCTGAATATCTTCTGCAAATGAATTGGCTGTCATTGCTATAATAGGAATGGTTTTTCCATCCGGTCTGTCATGCATTGCCCTGATTGCTTTTGTCGCTTCATAACCATTCATTTCAGGCATCATGACATCCATCAGGATTACATCAAATGTGCCTTTCGGATGATTTCTGAAAATCTCAACAGCATTCTTTCCATCCACAGCTCTTTCTACATTCATCCCGAACTCTTCCAACTGCACGGCAGCAATCTCTGCATTCAGTTCATTATCCTCTGCAAGAAGGACATTCACACCTGTAAGATTTACCTTTTCAGAAAAACCTGTGTCTGACTTATTACATTCCTTATCTGTAATTTCCAAAGGAATATCCACAGTAAATGTGGTTCCCTCATGCTTTTTACTCTGCACGGAAATGGTTCCACCCATCATATCTACATACTTCTTTACGATAGCCATCCCCAGTCCAACTCCATGGTACTGCGTTCTCACATCGGAATCTTCCTGTGCAAATTCCTCAAAAACTTCTTTTGTAAATTCCTCACTCATGCCAATACCAGTATCCGAAATGCGGTAACGCATATTTATATATCCATCCCCGCCCTTTTCCTGACACCGGGCTTCAAATGTAATCGTCCCTCCATCCGGAGTGAATTTCACGGCATTGCTCAGAATATTGACCAGCACATCACGCAGGCGTGCAGGATCCGCAAGTACATTTGGAATCTTTGCTTCTTCACGCTGAATCTTAAAGTTGATATCCCTGTTCGTAAGAAAGCCTTTTATAATATCCAATGCAGAATCTGTAATGTTTTTCACATCCGCCGGTACCGGATTGTATTTCACTTTTCCACTTTCGATGCGGGTCAGATCTAATACATCATTGATCAGCGACAGTAAATGCTCTGAGCTTTCGTCAATCTTTTCCAGACAATTTTTCACTTCGTCTGACGGATTGTTTTTCATTGCAATACCGGTAAATCCTATGATTGCATTCATCGGTGTCCTCATATCATGGGACATATGTGACAGAAATGCTGTTTTTGCCTTGTTTGCAGCCTGTGCATGCTCTGCCAGTTCCGCCATTTCCTCAGCTTTCTCCTGGGCCGCCTTCTGAGCTTTTTTTCTTGCACTGAGACGCACCATTATCACAGCCATAGCAGTCAGCAGCCATCCAAAAATAAGAAGAACCCAAACAGTAACAACAGGATGCAGACGGATCCAGTCAACAAATGTCAGCTCTGTTGCTTTGTATGTGGTATACTGTGCTGCAAGATCTTCAACAAGATTTTGGGGCATGGCATACATTGCTTTCGTCAGAATACCAGCCAGCGCATGGTTCTCAGTTGATGAAATTACCATGCGGTAGGTGAATGTAGGCTGTTCCAGCAGAGTATATGTCATGGTGCCCGTAGTGTCACTGTTCACAAACGCCTGTGCCATGTAATAGTAGACGAAGGCAGCATCTGCTTTACCCTTACGGACAGCTTCCATCATTTCCTGTCGGGTACTGCACATCAGTTTTTCTGCACCGGGTGCCATTGCATCTTCAATTGACTTTGATGCTGTCTGGTCAACAGTAGCAACAACATTAATTTTTCCATCAAAGTCACGCCGTGTCACCCTTGCCAGCTGCATCGTAATGAAAGGCGCAGTAATCCCCCATTTTTTCGTCTCAGCATAGTTATCTGTTTCCAGGCGTGCATCGATGCTCATATCTGTGGTTTCCGTATTTTTCTGATAAGCAATATACTCATCTCTGGTGGCAGGTGTAAGAAACTCATAGGAAATCCCGGCATAGTCTGCAATTTTCCGGAAGTAATCCGGGATAATACCCTTCATCTCACCATTTTCATTATAAGAATATGGATAACGGGTCGGATCACACAGAACATGAAGGGGGTTGTCCTTGGAATACTGTGAAATAATGCTTTTTTCTTTCTTGGTATATTCCAGATTCTTAGTTTCTATGCTTTCATAATTTTTATTATAAAGTGTCGTTTTCCAGTCGCCCTCAACTGCATTCATCTGGTCGATTGCATAATTGATCTCATTCAGCAATTCTGTATTCCCTTTTTTAACCATGACATAGAAATCGCTGCTGTCAAATTTATCCACGATACGCTCATTGCTTGTTTTTCTCAGAGAACTGGCAGCAATAGCATCAACATTTCCGCTCTGAAGAGCTTCCTCCATCTCTGCTGTCGTATCAAAATAAAATGGATCATATGTAAATCCTTTGTTGCCTGCAAAATCCGCAAAACTCTTTATCTCGGAGCTTCCATTCAAAAATGCCACACGCATACCGTTGTAAGTACTGTAATTGCCATCCACAATCGTGCTGTTGTCACTGCGGACGGTCAGAATCCCATTATTGATTCCGATCGGACGTGAAAAATCAAACTTTTCTTCTCTTTCCTGTGTTTTGCGGGGAGATGTTACCATATCAATCTCGCCATCTTCAAGCATCTGCTGCATATCATCCCAGCTCTTATCATATCCGACATATTCGTAATCTACATCCCAATAACGGGCCATCAGCCGAAGAAAATCATAGCCATACCCGCTGCGGTTGCCTTCTTCATCCATCACATGATAACCATCCATGGCAAAGAAACCGACTTTGACAGTTTTATGCTGCGAACTGTCCTCGGCTGCGAATGCAGTCTGGGGAGAAAATATCATACACACGCATACAAAAAGCAGTAACACTGCCACATATCTCTTTGCTTTCGAAATCATATTAAATCTCCTGTCTGCCAAATACATTTCTCTATACATCTCTTTGTCAAACTCCTGGTTTAACAAAATTGATTGTTTAAATAATATAATACAATTTTGCAATAATCCTGTCAATTATTCGTCTTTCCGCTGCGATAGCGTACAGTTATGCGAACTATGATTTACCGAATTTTTCCTTCACATCTAATCTGAGGTCACAACCTGACACACATGTTGCATTGGATATGTTTCCATATAGGAAAACCGAACTTTTTCAGAAGTTTGGTTTCAAATCCAAACCTCCGAAAAAGCCCGGAAATACGCCGTTTTCTGGCACTTGATTTTATTTGCGTGACATCAAGACTATTGTCTCTATATGGCTGCACCTGGGGAACAGGTCTGCTGCCGTGACCTTTTCTACCCGGAAGCCCCGCTCCTTCAGCAGGGCCACGTCCCGGGCCAAAGTGGCGGGATCGCAGGAGACATAGACCAGGCGCTTAGGGGACATCCTGGCGATGGCCTCGATGGCGTCGCCGTTCAGGCCCTTGCGGGGCGGGTCTACGGTGATGATATCCGGGCGGATGCCCTTTTGCTCTAATTCCAGAGCGGCGGCGCCGGCATCGGCGCAGAAGAACTCGGCGTTTTCAATGCCGTTGCGCCTGGCATTGTCCTTGGCATCCTCAATGGCCTGGGGAACCACCTCCACGCCAATGACCCTTCCGGCGGCGGAGGCCATGGCCAGGGTGATGGTGCCCACGCCGCAATAGAGGTCCAGCACCAGATCGTCCTTCGTAATGCCTGCCATGGCAATGGCGGTTTCGTAGAGCCGCTGGGCCTGGGCGTGGTTCACCTGATAGAAGGACCGGGCGGACAGGCGGAAATTCAGGCCGCATAGGGTATCCTCAATATAGCCTGGGCCGTAAAGAGTGACGAACTTGTCTCCCAGCACGGCGTTACCCTTTTTTGTGTTCACGCTGAGCACCAGGGTGGTGAAGCCTGGAACGGCTTTCAGAGCCTCGATCAGGGCAGGGAGCTTGGGCAGGCCGTCTCCATTGACCACCAGGCAGACCAGGATCTGCCCGGATACGGCCCCCCGGCGGACATAGATATGCCGCAGCAGCCCCCGGTGGGTGGATTCATCGTAAACGGGCACATTGTGCTTGTTAACATAATCTATGACGATGGATTTGACCCGGTCCGTCTCCTCAGGCAGAATCCGGCAGCGGTCCATCTGCACGACCTCGTGGGTGCCCTCCTTGAAGAAGCCGGCGTAGGCCTTCCCGTTTTTTCGGGCCACAGGGTACTGGGCCTTGTTCCGGTACCCCTCACAGGCAGGGGCCGCCAGAATGGGGACCTCTTCCAGGTTTTCCCCGCCGATGCGGTTCAGGCAATTTTTCACCCGGTCCGCTTTCAGACGGCACTCCTCTGCATAGTCCATATGCCAGAAGGTGCAGCCGCCGCAGAGCTTGGCAACCGGGCAGGCCCGGTTCACCCGGTGGGGGGACTTTTCCAGAATCTCCGTAATTTTCCCCGCCGCCCAGGTCTTCCGTACCAGGGTGATACGGAGATTTACCCGTTCCCCGGCTACGGCATTGGGCACGAACACGGCGCAGCCTTCAATATGGGCAACGCCCTGGCCCTCGGTGGTATAGTCCGTAATCACGGCTTCGTAAATCTGATTTTTGATCAGCATAGCTTCTCCTTCAAGTCTTTGGTAAATTGCCACTTGTGCTTCCCAGAGGGGAGACTTTTTCCTTTATCCTACCACATTTTCTGCACCCGGTAAAGGAGCTCTTGCTTGTTTTTCGAAAAAATGCTAGAATGTCCAAAGAAACTGCAAAGGGGTCATTTTATGGATTATCAAAATTGCCGCCTGTGTCCCAGGCAGTGCGGGGCGGACCGGCAGGCAGGGGAGACGGGTTTCTGCGGCTGCCCGGCCACTGCGCTGGTGGCCAAAGCCATGCTGCACAAGTGGGAGGAGCCGGTATTGGCCGGGCCCGGGGGCAGTGGGGCCGTGTTCTTTGGAGGCTGCACTTTGCGGTGCTGCTACTGCCAGAATGCCGCCATCAGCGGCCGTCCCGCCGGGCAGACTGTGGACAGCGCCGGGCTGCGCCGGATTTTTGAAGAACTCATTGCCCAGGGGGCGGAAAACATCGACCTGGTGACCCCTACCCAATTCCTGCCCACCGTTCTGCCTGCCCTGGAGCCCAGGCTCCCTGTGCCGGTGGTTTATAACTGCGGAGGCTACGAGCGGGTGGAGACCCTGAAAGAGCTGGAGGGCAAGGTGGATATCTACCTGCCGGATCTGAAATATGCAGACGGCACCCTGGCTGCCGCCCTTTCCGGGGCAGGAGACTATTTTCCTGTGGCCGCCGAGGCCATCCGGGAGATGGTGCGCCAGACGGGGCCCGTCCAATGGCAGGGAGAAAAGATCGTCCGGGGGACCGTCATTCGCCATCTGATCCTGCCGGGGCAGGTGGAAAACTCCCTGAAGGTTCTGGACTGGATCGGGGAGACCTTTGCCCCCGGCACGGTGCTGGTGAGCCTTATGCGGCAGTATACCCCTATCGGGCACCAGAAGCCGCCTCTGGACCGGCGGATCACAGACGAAGAATATGACGCCGTCCTCAGCTGGATGTTCCTGAACGACCTGGAGGGCTTCACCCAGGAGGCCGAGGCGGCGGATGCCGGATTCGTTCCGGATTTTTAATGGATTGCATTGACACCCCAGAGGGGTACTGCTATAATGTTATCCGTAAATTTGCGCCATTTTCAGAAACGGAGGCAATTTCATGGCCAATGTTTTGCAATATCTCATCCGCAGTGCGGAACGTTTTCCCGACAAATGCGCCGTGACGGATGATGTATGCAGCTACACCTATGCGGAATTCTATCATCTTACCCGGGCCATTGGTTCCGGACTGCTGCCCCTGACCCGGCCCCGGCAGGCCGTGGGGGTGTATCTTCCCAAGAACGCCCAGGCGGTGGCCGCCTTTTTCGGCATTCAGTGGGCGGGGTGCTTTTATTCCGTGCTGAATACGGAGCTGCCCGGGAACCGGCTGCGGCAAATCGCCCAAACCCTGGCCCCGGCGGTGATCGTCACCTGTGAAGCTCTGCTGCCCCAGGCAAAGGAGATCTTCCCAATCTGCCCCCTGGTGTGCCTGGAGACCCTGGCAGGGCAGGCGGTGGACGCGGAAGCCCTGGCATCAGTCCAGGCCCGGGCCATTGATACGGACCCGCTTTATGTAAACTTCACCTCCGGCTCCACCGGTGTGCCCAAGGGGATTGTTGTGTGCAGCCGCAGCGTGACGGATTTTATCGACTGCTTCACGGCGCTGTTCTCCATCACCGAGCAGGATGTTATCGCCAACCAGGCGCCCTTTGACTTCGATGTGTCCGTCAAGGACATCTACTCCGCCATGAAGGTGGGGGCCACCCTGGCGGTGGTGCCCCGGGAGCTGTTCTCAGCCCCGGTGCAGCTCATGGATTTTCTCTGCGAGAAGCAGGCCACGACTCTGATCTGGGCCGTATCCGCCCTGTGCCTCATCACGGGCTTCCATGCCCTGGACTACAAAACGCCGGAAAGCCTGCAAAAGATCCTCTTCTCCGGCGAGGTCATGCCCCTGCGGGCCCTGAAGGAATTCCGCAAGCATCTGCCGGATGTGTGTTATGTAAATCTCTACGGTCCTACGGAGATCACCTGCAACTGCACCTATCACATTCTGGAAAAGGACCGGGACTATGCCTCCGGCATTCCCATCGGCATTCCCTTCCCCAACGAGGATGTGTTCCTGCTGGATGGGGAAGATCGCCTGATCACGGCCCCGGACACTGAAGGGGAGATTTGCGTCCGTGGTACTGCCTTGGCTCTGGGCTATTATCGCTGCCCGGAACAAAACAGCGCCCATTTTGTCCAGAACCCACTGAATCCCGATTACCCCGAGCGCATCTACCGCACCGGGGACCTGGGAAAATATAACGACCGGGGAGAGCTGGTGTTCTCCGGCCGGAAGGATTTCCAAATCAAGTATATGGGCCACCGGATCGAGCTGGAGGAGATCGAGCGGGAGATGAACGCCATTCCCGGCGTGGAACGGGCCTGCTGCGTGTTCGATGAAAAGCGCAGCCGCCTGCGGGGCTTCTATGTGGGTACCGTTGGCCCGGAAGACCTCCACGCCATCCTCAGGCGGGACCTGCCCGCCTTCATGGTTCCGGGCTTTTTGCGGCAGGTGGAAGCCATGCCCCTGAACAAGAACGGAAAAATCGACCGAAAGGCCCTTTCGGAAATGACAGGAGGGCGCTGATATGCCGGAATATTCCAATTTGCAGGACACTGCCTACTACGTTTTCGATACCCGGGTTTTCCGGCAGCGCATCCGCCATGTGCGGCAGCTTCTGGGGCCGGAGATGACCCTGGCCTATGCCATCAAGGCAAATCCCTTCCTCACAGGCTTCGCCCTGGGGGCGGCGGAAAAATTGGAGGTCTGCTCCCCGGGGGAGTGCCGCATCTGTGATGCGCTGGGAATCCCTGCGGAAGCCACGGTGATCTCCGGGCTGAACAAGCCCCCCGCCTTTCTGGAGACGCTGATTTCTGCCTCCGATGGCCGGACCTATACCGTAGAATCCCTGACCCAGTTTGCCACCCTGGACGCTCTGGCGAAGAAATACGGCAAAAAGCTTCCCATTCTTCTGCGGCTCACCAACAACAGCCAGTTTGGCATCAACGAGGAGGAGATCCTCGCCCTGGTCCAGAGCCGGGAGGAGCACCAAAATCTGTGCTTCCGGGGAATTCAATTCTTCTCCGGCACCCAGAAGACATCCATCAAAAAGCTTGCCAGGGAGATCGAGCACCTGGATGCCCTGCTGCAAAGATTAGAGGCGGAAACCGGCTGGCGCTGCCCGGAGCTGGAATACGGCCCCGGCTTTCCCGTCAGCTACTTCGGCGAGGAGCTGGACGAAGCAGCGCTTCTGACGCAATTCCGGGAAGACCTGGAGAGCATGGCCTGGAAGGGCGCTGTAACGCTGGAGCTGGGCCGTTTTTTGGCCGCCTCCTGCGGACAATACTTTACCCATGTAGCCGACCGGAAGACCAACCACGGCCAAAACTATCTGATTTTGGACGGCGGCATGCACCAGATGGTCTACTATGGCCAGTTTATGGGCATGAAAATGCCGCGCATTACCCTCTGCGGCAAGGAAAACGCCCCCATTCAGAAGCAATGGAACCTCTGCGGCAGTCTGTGCTCCATGAATGACATTCTGGTCAAGGCCTGCCCCCTGCCGGAAGTCGCCATTGGAGATACCCTGTGCTTCCACAACACCGGCGCTTACTGCGTCACCGAGGGCATTGCCCTGTTCCTGAGCCGGGACCTCCCGGCGGTATACCTGGTAAACCCCGACGGCTGCATCACCTGCGCCCGGGAGACCACGGAAACCTATCCCCAAAATATGCCGAACAGGCTTTGAATTTGAAAGACAGAAAGGAAATCGATTATCATGGAAGAACTGCTAGAAATTCTGAACGACATTCAGCCCGGTGTGGACTTTGAAAACGAGAAGCACCTGATCGACGATCATCTGCTGGACTCCCTGTCCATTATTTCCCTGGTTGCCGAGCTGGAGGATACCTTCGATGTGACCATCCCCGCTGTGGAGATCATCCCCGACAACTTCAATTCCGCCGAGGCCATGCTGGAAATGCTCCAGCGGCTCCAGGAAGACTGATTTGGCATCTTTGTTGACTGCCCTGCGGGCAGGTGCCTATCCGGAGCTTTCGGCCTATTTTTCTCTGCTGTTTTTGGGCATTTTCCTGCCGGTCTGCCTGGTCCTTTACAGTCTGACTCCGGGAAAATACAGGAAATACGCCCTCCTGCTGGAAAGCCTCCTGTTTTACTGGCTCATCAGCGGTGCGTATATTCTCTATCTTCTGGCTTCCGTAGGTGCCATTTTTGCGTTCGGACTGTGGATGCAGCGGATCTATGTCCGCCGGGATGCCGCCGTGAAAACGGCGGAAAAAGCAGAGCGGAAGGCCATCAAGAAGGCCTATCAGAAGAAGGCCCGGCATGTTATGACCCTGGGGGTGCTGCTGCACATCGGCCTCATTCTGGTGCTCAAATACACGGGCTTCTTCCTGGAGAATGTGAATGCCCTGTTTGGCCTGACCGTTGCCATTCCGGCCTTTGTGAAGCCCCTGGGGCTGAGCTTTTTCATTTTGCAGAGCGTCAGCTATCTGGTGGATGTATACCGGCAGACCATCCCCGCGGATGGAAACGTGCTGCGGCTGGGGCTTTATCTAAGCTTTTTCCCCGGCATTGTGGAGGGCCCCATCTGCCGCTACGGCGATACCGCCCGGGCCCTCTGGGAGGCAAAACCCATAGCCTATGAAAACCTCTGCCTGGGCCTCCAGCGCATTGCCTTCGGTCTGATGAAAAAGCTGGTCATTGCGGACCGCCTGAATCCCATGGTGGAGGAGCTGTTTTCCCGGAACGACGCCTACCCCGGCTATATGTCCCTGGTGGGCGGCGTTCTCTACACCCTGCAGCTCTATGCCGACTTTTCCGGCTCCATGGACGCGGTCTGCGGCACGGCCCAGATCTTTGGGCTGACCGTGCCGGAGAATTTTCGCCGCCCCTTCTTCTCCAAAAACATCTCCGAATTCTGGACCCGGTGGCACATCACCCTGGGCACCTGGTTCCGGGACTATATCTTCTACCCCGTCACCATGTCCGCGCCCCTGAAGAAGCTGACCACCGCCGCCCGGAAGAAGCTGGGCAACCACTTCGGCCCCCTGATTGCAGGGTCCATTGCATTGCTGTGTGTCTGGTTTTGCAACGGCCTGTGGCACGGGGCGGCCTGGCATTATGTGTTCTTCGGACTGTATCACTTTGTGCTGATCCTGCTCGGCAGCGCCTTCGCACCGCTGTTTAAAAGGGTCAACGGTGCGCTGCATCTCACCCCGGAGAACAAGGCCTTCCGTCTGTTTCAGATGCTCAGGACGACGTTCCTGGTGATACTGGGCGAGATCATCTTCCGGGCCGACAATATGGCCATGGCCGGGAATATGCTGCGCCGGATTTTCACGGACTTCGGCGAGCCCTTCAGCAAATACTATTCCATCCGGGGCTGGATGAAGACCCTGGCAGATTCCACCCTGTGCAGCGTCCGGGATCTGCAAATTGTGGGAGTGGCCGCCGTGATTCTTCTGGCGGTGAGCATTCTCCAGGAGCGGGGCGGCGATATCCGAAGCCGCCTGTCCGCCCGCCCTGCCTGGCAGCGCTGGGCAGTCTGGTATGCACTGCTTCTCTTCATCCTGATCTTCGGCGCCTATGGCCCAGGCTATGTGGCCATTGACCCCATGTATGCAAATTTCTAGATACGAAAAAAGGGGCTGTTAGAAAAGTATGTCGCTGCGAACCAGTGACCGATGTCACTACTCCGCGCTAAGAGCCGGCTTCGCC
>ENA-ORCP01003325-ORCP01003325.1-human-gut-metagenome-genome-assembly--contig:-NODE-3325-length-12079-cov-5.002583_pt1 | contig 12079 bp, 10 predicted proteins | sample MGYA00242990_ERZ507991 | MGnify/ENA primary metagenome ERZ507991 (study PRJEB26167, sample SAMN06115496) | human gut metagenome | host: Homo sapiens | place: China:Henan | collected 2015-05-07... | reverse complement strand
TCGGCGGACTGTTATATACTATTTTGGTCTGTGCATTGGCACCTGCCGCAAGAATGGTCTGTTTTTCTTCCATTATAAGTATATTATATAATCCTTCCGCACCTTCTCTTGCAAATCCTACATTTTCAAAATTACCGGACATATTCTTCTGTCTGTACAGATAATAAGGTTTCATACCTATACTCTCTGCAAAATCATATGTCATATCCATCAGTTCATCAGTGTTTTCACTACATAAACCTTTGTATTTATCCTTGAAAATATTGAGTGCCGCTGCCCTTTTGATTGCCAGCGAATGAACTGTGAGGCTGTCGGGCTTAAGTATTCCGACACGGTTCAATGTATATCTGACATCTTCTTTATTTTCTCCCGGAAGTCCCACAATCAGGTCCATATTGATATTGCCAAAGCCGCATTCCCTGGCCATATTAAAGGCATCCACAACCTGATCCACTGTATGCCTTCTGCCAATCAAATCAAGCGTCTTCTGATTCATGGTCTGCGGATTGATCGATATACGGTCTATGCCATGTTTCCTAAGTATCTTTAATTTATCTATGTCTATGCTGTCCGGTCTTCCTGCCTCCACGGTAAATTCCTCAAGACCGTTAAGATCAAACAGCTCCTCTATACTGCTTATAAGCCTGTCAGACTGTCCTGCCGTCAATGTAGTAGGTGTTCCGCCACCGATATATATGGTGTCCGGACCGCGCCCGTTCATATATCCGGATATAAACGTCAGTTCCTTAATCAGTGCATCAAGATATTCGTCCACCTTATCCCGGTACATCGACAACGGATAAGATGTAAAAGAACAGTACAGACATGTCGTCGGGCAGAACGGAATGCCTATATACAGGCTGTAACCGTTCAGATAATCTGTCTTTTCAAGCATTCTATGTTCGCGATGCGCCACTTCAATGCTTAATTCTGCTTTGGTGTCATTGACATAATATTCTTTATTTAAGGTATCTTTAATTACATTGTCGTTATACCCTTTTTCAATCATGCCAAGAGGAATTTTGACCGGTCTTATTCCGGTAAGGGTTCCCCACGGAAGCACCCTGCCTGTTATTTCCGAATATATGTCATAAAGTCTGCGCTTAAGCATATTGCGGATAACTTTGCGGTCATTCTCCGGTGAATCACAATCTATTATATGTTCTTTACCGCCTTCCGGTGTCACACATATATGAACTTTCACTGATTCAACAATAACTTCCACACATAAATCGCAATCATTTCTCAATGCTATATCTGTCACTATTCTGTTGCCCGGATAAAAGGCTCCGGTCATAACCCTGACATCATTATCATAGTCATGGGTGTTAATACTCATATATATCATCAGTACGGACTCCGTTTCTACCGGCAGAAAGGATTATATTTGATTTCATTACCGATTGTGGTCTCATCCATATGGCCCGGATATACCTTGGTATGTTCCGGAAGAATAAAAAGCTTATCCTTAATACCTCTGCACAATGCTGATGCGCTTCCTCCCGGAAAATCACTGCGGCCGACTGACTCGCAGAACAATGTATCGCCTGAAAAAAGCACTCCCTGCTTATCAAAATAATAACACATTCCGCCTATTGTGTGTCCCGGAACTTCTATTGCCTTGATATGATATCCTGCTGTTTCAAATTCTTCACCGTCTTTGAGATAAATATCCGCATCAAATATCTGTCCCATGCCAAAAGATGACGTAAGGTTCATTGCCATGTCATGAAGTACCTGTTTTTCCGTAAGTCCGGCATATACCTTGATTCCGTAATGTTCACGCACCTTATTCATCGCAAGTACATGATCAAAATGTCCGTGTGTGATAAGAATCGCTTCCGGAATCATCGACAGGCTGTCCGCCTTGGCTATTATTGTGTCAGGCGAGTCGGCCGGATCAACTATAAGACCGCGTTTCGTCTCATCATCATATACATAATAAGTGTTGGTTGCGCACATTCCAAGCACGCTGTGTTGTATTTTCATCATATTTCTAACCCGTTGTTCTTTCTATATCCAGAACGCCTTCAATCTGACGTATTTTCTCTGCAAGCTGCTTAAGTTCTTCTACGCCTGATATTTCAAATCCCATCTCGATTGTGGCAGTTCCCTGCTTGCTGATTCTGCAGTTCATGCTTAATACGTCTATTTTCTTCTCCGTAAACACCTTGGACACATCAACGATAAGACCTGTCCTGTTATTGGCAAAAATCTTAATGTCAGCCATATATTTCTCAGCGGCATCCACATTATCCATCCGCTGCCATTCGGCTTCAATAAGTCTTGACTTGTCCATATCTGACATATTAATAACATTAACGCAGTCGGTACGGTGGATGGATATTCCACGTCCTCTTGTAACAAAGCCGACTATCTCATCACCCGGCACAGGTGAACAGCATTTGGAGAATCTTACGGATACGTCATCTATTCCCTTGACAATAATTCCGTTTTTGCTGCCTTTGGAATCCTTGGCCCTGCCGGTGCTTCCCTGCGCATTGTCAAGTACATCACTGTCAGTGACCTCTTCACGGTGTTTCTTCTCATACTCTTCAAGAAGTTTATTTACGACCTGTCCTTCTTTAAGGCCTCCGTGTCCCACGGCCGCAAGAATGGAATCCCAGTCCCTGAAGCCGTATTTTATCATTGTCTTGTCCATAAACTCCTGTTTGAGAAGTTCCGCAAGGTTGATATTCTTGCCTTTGCAATACGTTGAGATAAGATCTTTACCTTTTACGATATTATCTTCCTTAAGTTCTGCCTTAAACCACGAATTAATTTTGGAGCGTGCCTGCGGGCTCTTGACTATTGAAAGCCAGTCGCGGCTCGGTCCCTTGGAGTTCTGTGACGTGATTATATCTATTCTGTCACCATTCTTAATCTTATAGTCAATGGTAACCAGCTTTCCGTTAACTTTAGCTCCGACCATCTTATTGCCGACTGCCGAATGGATACTGTATGCAAAATCAATCGGTGTGGAACCTGCCGGAAGGTTCTTGACATCTCCCTTAGGTGTAAAACAATATACACTATCCGAGAATAAATCCAAATCACTCTTAATGAGGTTAAGGAACTCCTTATTATCGGACATGTCCCTCTGCCATTCCAGAATCTGTCTAAGCCATGTAAGTTTGGCTTCTTCACTGTCGTCGCCCTTGGTTCCGTCTATATTCTCCTTATATTTCCAGTGTGCTGCGATACCGTATTCAGCGGTTCTGTGCATCTCATATGTTCTTATCTGTATCTCAAAAGGCTGACCGTTCGGTGCTATAAGGGTTGTATGCAATGACTGGTACATATTGGGCTTAGGCATTGCAATATAATCCTTGAATCTTCCCGGGATCGGCTTATACATCTCATGGATCACGCCAAGTGCGGCATAACAATCCTTAACTGTATCTACAATGATACGGACCGCAAAAAGATCATATATCTGATCAAGTGTCTTATCCTGGTTGACCATTTTCTTATATATGCTGAAGAAATGCTTGACTCTTCCGTCTATTTCACAAGGAATACCTGCATTATCTATATGCTGTTTAACCTCTGCCACTATATCCTTGACGAACTTTTCTCTTGCTTCCTTGCCAAGCTTTAACTGACGTTCAAGGTCGTGATATACTTCCGGCTGAAGGAATTTAAGTGAAAGATCATCCAGCTCAACTTTAATCTTGGAGATACCGAGCCTCTGTGCAATCGGAGAATATATCTCCATTGTCTCTCTTGACTTCTCAATCTGCTTCTCCGGTGTCTGGTATTGCATTGTACGCTGATTATGGAGTCTGTCGGCAAGTTTGATCAATATAACTCTTATATCCTTAGCCATTGCAAGAAACATCTTACGAAGATTCTCTGCCTGCTTATCTATCTTATCATGTTCATAATTAAGCTGGGTTAACTTGGTAACTCCGTCAACAAGAAGAAATACTTCCTCTCCAAATTCCTTAGTAATCTCTTCCCCTGTAACACCGGTGTCTTCTATTACATCATGAAGAAGTCCGGCAATAATTGTTTCTTTATCAAGTTCGAGCTGCGCAAGTATTATGGCAACACAAAGAGGGTGAATTATATATGGTTCACCCGATTTACGTTTCTGATCCTTATGTGCATCCTTAGCAACGTGGTAGGCCTTCTCTATCTGTGAAAGGTCCGTTGATGGGTGGTATCTGAGTATGCATTGCTTAAGCTCCTCAAATAATTCATCCGGATCGTTGCTCTTAGGCGGATCAAGCGGTATATCGTCTATTTTGCGTCGTTGTCTAAAATTCTCTTCTTCAGGCATATTACAACTCCATTTTGTCATTTAAGGATTTTTTATCTATTATATTTTAAAGCCTTATTGCCAAAAAAGCAATAAACAGTTTATATTCCGTACTATTTTCTGTATATGTGGATAAAATTACACCATATGTGTAGGTAATTAAATTACACTGACAGTAAATATTATATATACTCACAGGTGACCTCTATGTTAATGAATATGGGAAAACGTTTTAAAGAATTAAGAAAAGAGCGCAAGTTCACCCAACAGCAGCTTGCCGACCGTATCGGGCTTGCTCCGAGTGCGATCTCATCATATGAGTCCGGTGCGCGATATCCTTCGTATGATGTACTGATAAAATATTCCAAGATTTTTCATGTGACAACCGACTATCTTCTTGGCATTGACGAATTGAATACGGTTGATATATCCGGATTAAACCAGATGGAAAAAGAAACCGTTATACAGGTAATCAATACATTTATTGATGCCAAAAAATGATAAATCCGCATCGGGATATCGATATTACCTGCAATAACTGCGGTGATACCGATATCTTAAATCGGATTTTCTCCATATACCTTCAGATTCCGGAAAATATTTTACCAGAATATAAACAATGGTTTATTTACCCGGATATTTTATTACGGATTCAACATTATATCCGGCCAGTTTATCGCGTCCCTTAAGGCCCTCAAGTTCCATAAGGAATACAATTTTTGCGACGACTCCGCCAAGTTTCTCCACCATACCTATAATAGCTTCGGTGGTTCCTCCCGTTGCGATGAGATCATCCACTATGACCACCCTCTGTCCCGGCTTTATCGAATCCTTATGCATCTCAATCACTGCCGTTCCGTATTCCAACGCATATTCCGCTTCTATCGTCTCACACGGAAGTTTACCTTTCTTGCGGACAGGCACAAACGCTTTATGATTCTTATATGCTATCGGAACACCGAAAATAAAGCCTCTCGATTCAGGTCCTACAATCACATCGTAATCTGTGTCATGGATTAACCCATCCATGCTGTCAATTGCCAGTGAAAGCCCGTCAGCATCCTGAATTACGCTCGTAACATCGCGGAACATAATTCCCTTCTCCGGAAAATCCGGTATTGTTCTTACATATTCTTCTAATTTCTTCACTGCTAACACCTCTTCCTATATACGATCTATTCTGTATCCCATCACACATACCTGAATCTGTTTCTTATCTCTGAATTCATTAATTTCCGGGTAGTATGTACAAGATATCCTGCCATTTTTATTATATACGGTTTCAAGCTCTGTGCAAGGGAAAAAGCCTACCGCATCAATAACAATCCCACTGTCTTTGGCAATAGTCATCCTGGTATACTGTTTATCTTTTCCTATCGCCCTGATATTTCGTATTGAAATATTCTTATCTGCAAACACAGGCTTCGGATTAGCTTTTCCGAAGGGTTCAAGTCCGCCAAGTTCCAGGATCAGTTTTTCGTTGATGTACTCCAGCGGCATCGGTACATCAATCCATACGGTTTCTGTCAGATCTTCTTCGCTCAGATTGCAATGTTCATTTATCCGCCTTCTGAATTCCGGAATATTCTCCTCCGGAAGAGAAAGACCTGCTGCCATTGGATGTCCGCCAAATCTTGTAAACAAGTCCTTACATTCCGACAATTTTTCAAACATATTATATGATTCTATTGAGCGAGCCGATCCTTTGGCTTCCTGTTCTCCTCTTGTAAGGACTATTACCGGTTTATAGTACTTTTCCCGTATTCTGCCCGCCACAATGCCCGCTATGCTCTCATGGCAATCCGGAAGAAAAATCACAAGCACCTTATCGTCTTTAAGACTGCTGTTTTCAACCATATCAACTGCCTTATCAACTGCTTCGGAAGTAAGTTTCTTGCGCTCTTCATTAAGGTCTTTAAGCTCTCCGGCATGTCTCTCTGCCTCCGCTCTGTCATCTGTCACAAGCATTTTCAACGCTCTCTTGGCAGAATCCAGTCTTCCGCTTGCATTAAGGCACGGTCCGAGCACGAATCCTATATGATATGCATTTATACTTTCACGGCTTACACCTGTTACCGCCATCAGTGCATTTAATCCGTAATTTTCTGTATTCGCAATAAGTTTAAGGCCTTCCTTCACAATTATCCTGTTTTCGTCAAGCAGATCCACAATATCTCCGACCGTTGCAATTGCCGCAAACTGCAAAAGTTCCGGCATTACCGAATCGCCAGTTTGAAATTCTTTGACCATGCAATCAATAAATTTGTATGCAATTCCGGCACCGCATAACATCTTAAACGGATATCTGCAGTCATTTTGTTTGGGATCCACCACCGCGGCGGCCTTTGGTATGATATATCTGCGCCCGTTGTCCGTCTCTTCATAAGGAACATCATGATGATCCGTGATCACAACTGTCATACCAAGTTCATTTGCATAATCAATCTGTGAAGCTGCAGCTATTCCATTATCGCATGTGATAATAACTTCAACTCCGGCCTCATATGCCTGTTTTATCAGATTCTCGTTAATACCGTAACCGTCGGTTATTCTGTCAGGTACTTCATAATCCACATCCGCGCCGCATATTTTAAGTCCCTTAAACAAGATATAGATGGAACAAATTCCATCTATATCATAATCACCTATAATGCGGATATGTTTGTTGTCACGAATAGATGATGCTATCACAGACACTGCTTTATCCATGTCTTTCATCATCATCGGATCACGGAGTCTGCCAAGCGTACCGTTAAGATACATATCAACATTCTCCATGTCCGTGACATCCCGGTTACGGATAATTCTGGCTGTTACCGGATCAATATTAAACCGGCTGCCCATGGCATCAAAATCTGCCTTTTTGGAATATACCCGCCATTTCTGCATATTTATTGCTCTGCTTTCTTAAGTGCTCTCTTGTACGAAGCCTTCTTCATTGTGAACCACAATGCGCCCGAAATACATACTGATGAGTATGCGCCTACAACTATACCTACCATAATCGGTGCAGCAAATTCCCTGATTGAAGATACACCGAGTATGAACAGAATAAGTACCATTATAAATGTGGTAAGTGATGTATTGATGCTTCGTGAAAGTGTCGAGGTAATACTTGCATTAACAACCTCAGCAAGTGACTCTTTCTGCATAACCTTCATATTCTCTCTGATTCGGTCAAAAATTACTATCGTCGCGTTAATTGAGTATCCGACGATTGTAAGTATACATGCGATAAACGTATTACCAACGCTTGTCCTGGATATTGCGTAATATCCGAGTACAAAAAGTACGTCATGTACAAGTGCAAGAATGGCACTTGTGGCAAACTTCATATCCCTGAATCTGATTGCTATGTAGATAAGCATACATACCGTAGCAACTATAATTGCAATTATGGCATCTCTTCTCATCTCTGAACTGACTGTTGCGCTTATGTTCTCATAGCTTACTTTATCACTGTCAGTCGTGTCGATTCCGAACTTATCTTCAAGCACAGCATTAAGTGCCGCACGCTGCTCGGTATCAAGCATCTGTGTCTTAAATACAATTGTATTATTACCCTTTACCTGCTGCTGCTGGACTGTCTTGCTTCCTGTAGCTTCTTTGATAAGAGGGATGATCTTGCTTTCAACTTCTTCAAGTGAATATTCTTCATTAAATGTTATGTTTGCGGATGTACCGCCCGAAAATTCAAGGTCAAAATTGAATATTCCTTTACCATTGGTTCCGTTTGCTACCATGAACGCAATACCGGTAGCAATAAGAAGTCCCGATATTGAGAAGAAAATTTTTCTCTTGGCAACAACATGTAATGTTCTGACTTCTTTGGCTTTGCCATAGAGGCTCTGCTTACGGCATCCGAGATTGTAAAGAAGAAGGAGTACCCATCTTGATACAAGGAGTGATGTAAGCATTGAAAGCACAATACCGATTCCGAGTGTAACGGCAAATCCTCTTACCGGACCGGTTCCGATTATTCCGAGAACGATTGCCGCGATAAGTGTTGTAACGTTACCGTCAATAATCGCTGAAAGCGATTTCTTGAAACCTGATTTGATAGCTCCTCTTACGGACATTCCTGCTGCCAGATCTTCCCTGATTCTGGCAAAAATAATTACATTGGCATCGACCGCCATACCGACGGACAATACGATACCGGCAATACCCGGAAGTGTAAGTGTGAGGTCAAACACGTTAAGAATAAGAAGCATTGCTCCCGTATATACAACGAGTGCTATATTAGCTGCAATACCCGGTATTCTGTAATATGCGATCATAAATATGAACAAGAGTGCAAAACCGATCAATCCGGCAATAACACTTGTATGAATAGCTTCCTGGCCGAGTGTGGCACCCACAACCTTGGAGCTTATCTCCTCAAGTTCAACAGGAAGGGCACCTATTCTGATGTAAGAAGCAACATTTTTTGCTTCGTCAAGGGAATCCATTCCGTTGATCACACCGGAACCGTTGGTAATCTGGTTGGTTACCGTCGGAACGCTTACGAATTCTCCATCGTAATATACACCGATTGACCAATGTTTCGTAGGTTCCACAGCCTTGCCTGTTGCCACTTTAAATTTCTCTGCTCCGTCTTTGGTAAGCTCAAATGCAACAACCGGTTCTTTTGTGCTGTCTGACTCGCCCTCGTATGTACCCTGGCAGTCCTTGATGTCCTCACCTGTAAGAACTATCGATCCGTCTTTCTGAAGATCTTCAATACTTCTTGTCAGATGCCATCCGTATGCGTCCTTACCATCGGCATTCTTATACTTGCCATACTCGTAGTTAGCTGTTTTACCATCTTCTGCATACTGAAGGATGAAGTAAAGTGAACCCGGCTTACCAAGTTCCTCAAGAACAGCTTCAGCATCATCCGCACCCGGTATTTCGATCGTTACTCTGTCTGTACCTTCCGAATAAACCTGTGCTCCGTCATAGTTACCGAGACGCTGCTGCATCTTATATACCGTATCGGACAGATCCTGTGAAGAAATATCTCCTACCGCACGGTATGTAATACTTACACCGCCTGCAAGGTCAAGTCCGAGAGTTATATTCTCCGCACTTCCCCTGTGTCCACCACCCCATCCGATAAGCACGGTGTAGCAGATTAAGCCGAGTGATGCAACAAGTGCAATCATGGCTATAATTTTTTTCCAAGCTTTCATGTTATCCTCCTGAAAATTGTTTTATTCTGCAAGTGCGCACTTAATCATTATTGCACACTCAACTCTCTTCTGTTCAAGCTTACATGCTATGTCGTACGGTTCATTGATATCCCCGTTGAAGTTGTAAGCATTTGCCGAACATCCGCCGCTGCAGAAAAATTTGCAGAAGCAGTCTTTGCATTTATCCTTGGTATACACATTACAATGGTTAAACTGTTCTCTTATCTGTGGTGTCTTAATACCTTCAAAAACATTACCCATTATGTATTCTTCCTGACCAACAAACTGGTGGCACGGATAAAAATCGCCCCACGGTGTTACCGCAAGATATTCGGTTCCGCAGCCACAGCCCGACAGACGCTTGTACACGCACGGTCCGCCTTCAAGGTCAATCATATAATGGAAGAAATTAAAACCTCGGCCTTCTTTCTCACGCTTGATCATCTCAACCGCAAGTTTATCGTATTCTTCGTATATCTGTGGAAGGTCTTCAGGTCTTAATGCATAATCCTCTGTATCATCTGCGACAACCGGTTCAACCGATATCTGCTTAAATCCTCTGTCGGCAAGATCCAGCACATCTTTGGAAAAATCAAGGTTATTATGTGTAAATGTGCCTCTGACATAATAATTGGTCTGGTTACGTGACTCGGCAGCTTTCTCAAACTTAGGCATTATCAGATCATAGCTTCCGGCACCATTGCGGAACGGTCTCATCTTATCATGAACTTCCTTACGCCCATCCACGCTGAGCACAAGATTACCGCATTCTTTATTCACAAAATCAAGTATCTCGTCATTGAGAAGCACTCCGTTGGTAGTCATTGTGAAACGGAACTTCTTGTCATGTGTCTTCTCAAGTTCCCTTCCGTAAGCCACTATTTCCTTTACCACCTCAAAATTCATAAGAGGTTCTCCGCCAAAGAAGTCAACTTCAAGATTCCTTCTGTGTCCCGAATTGGCCACCAGAAAATCAAGTGCCTTCTTACCCACCTCGGCACTCATAAGGGCTCGTCTTCCGTGATATTCGCCACCATGCCCGGCATCTCCAAATTTTGAAAACGTTTTAATTTTATTTTCCATACTTTCTAAATTACATGTATACATCGTGTTCTCCTTTCCAACTGAATCTGATTTTATCTTTGATATACCAGTTTTCCATCAATGTATGTTTTATTTACCAAAATATCCTTTAAATGCGCTTTACTGCTTTTTAAAATATCCTCATCCAGCACAATTAAATCCGCCAGTTTTCCGACTTCAATGCTTCCTTTTATCTGCTCATCAAAACTGGCATATGCTCCGTTTATGGTAAACATTCTGATTGCATCTAATGCATCAATGCATTGGCATGTTCCACATTCCTCGCCATTTACAATATCTTTTCGTTCTACCGCACCCCATATTCCAAGCATCGCTTTTTTCTTATTTAAAACTGGTATTGCAGTTAAGTCATATTTTGACACTATTAACGCAACTTACTCTTGGTCTGTTTCTGGCTCAACATATACAAAATGCTCATTTGTTATTTCTTCTAATTTTTCATTTTCTGGGGCAACTAATATATCTCTTAATTGTGCTGTTCCTATTAATTCTTTTTTTCTATTTACAACAAAAATTGTATCAATTAACTCTGTTTTGGGTGCTATTTCTTTTATCTTTTTTATTGCATCTTCTATTGGAAGATTAGCATTAAGAGCTATATATTCTGTTGTCATAATACCACCAGCACAATCATCTTTATACCCTAAGAGTTCTTTAATAACAGCTCTATCTCCACTTTTCATCAAATTGATTAATTCTTTAGATTTTCCAACATTCATTTCTCCTAAAATATCTACAATATCATCTTTTGACATATAGCTAAATACTTTTAAGATTTTCTTGTTATCTAAAAACTTTAATATTCTAAGCTGTGTATCTAATTCAGCTTCTTCTAATATTCCAGCTAATTCTTCCTCTGTGGGTTTCTTTAAAAATTCTTCTAATTCGTCATCATCATATTCAGATAGCTTTAAAGCTAGATCAACAGCAGTAATGTCGTCTAGCTCTTCTAAGTTCTCTAAATCATTATTTTCATTTCCTTCAATCATGATTTATTCACCCCATTTATTATATTTTCTTCATCTAACCCATATATTTTTTCAAGTTCGTCAACACTTCCATGTTTTATGAATTCATCAGGATATGCATAACTTTTTATTTTTACTCCTTGTAAATTATCATTTACAATTAGTTCTTTTACTGCTGTGGCTAATCCATTTATAATAGTTCCATCTTCTATTGTTATTACATTTTTTGTTTTCTTAATACTTTCAATTATTGTATTATCATCTAATGGTTTCAAAAATCTTGCATTTATAACTTCAACATCCATTTTTTCTTGTAGTCTTTGTCCTATATCCATCGCTCTTGCAACCATTTTTCCAATTGCTATTATAGTTACTCTTTCTCTTTGTGTCTTGTTATTAAATACTTTATCTCCAATCTTTTGTAATATCTTGGTTTTATTTGATTTTTCTTCATCTATAATTTTCTTTAAAACTTCTGCTTTTCCTAATTCAATATTTTCATGTCTTTCGAATTTTAGGCCACCGGGCCTTTGGGTGCGGCAAGGTCAACCTCGGCAGCGGTGCCGGGC
>ENA-ORCP01003324-ORCP01003324.1-human-gut-metagenome-genome-assembly--contig:-NODE-3324-length-12083-cov-3.174663_pt1 | contig 12083 bp, 9 predicted proteins | sample MGYA00242990_ERZ507991 | MGnify/ENA primary metagenome ERZ507991 (study PRJEB26167, sample SAMN06115496) | human gut metagenome | host: Homo sapiens | place: China:Henan | collected 2015-05-07 | study... | reverse complement strand
TAACTTCCGCTCCCTTTGCCGCCTCTATGGCTTCTTCCATCATTTGCGCTTCTTGGGCAGCCTTGGGAAATTCAAGGCCTTCGTAGCACCATAGTCCGAATCGGGAATGTCTTTCGTCAACCATAAAACTCCATAAACTGAATGTACATGCAACCTTCGGATTCATTAGATATTTTACATGCGTTTCAATGTAATGCGGTGGATATAAAGTATCTGCATCAATACAAATATGATATTTTCCTTTTGCATGGTCCAATCCGCATTGGCGGGCGTATCCCGGACCTTTCTTCGTTTCGTTATAATAGGTAACTCCCAATGATTTTAATACTTCTTCCGTTTTATCCGTTGAATTGTTGTTAACGGCTATTATTTCAATGGGGAAATGGCAATGATTCTCGGAGAGTGACCAGATACAACTTATCAGATGACGTTCCTCATTGTGTGCAATGAGTACAACCGATACCAGTGGAGAATCGTTTTGACGTTCTTTGAGTTGTCTTTTGACTTTGCGGATACTATCGTCAGAAATCTCATCAAAAGATTTCCCGTATACTTCCAGATAAGTTTTATACCACTTTACCATATGTTGTTCTGTTATTTAGAAGAATAAGTTAATGATTCGAATAAGTTTTTCCATTGTGGCATCACATTTTCCGGTAGAAAGCGTTTTACGTTTTCCCTGGCTTTGTGTCCCATCTTGATGCGTACATTTTCATTCTCAATCAGATAGCAGATTTTGTCTGCAAGTTCCTTGATATTTTCTTTCTCCACTAGTAGACCGTCTTCATAGTCTTTTATAATATCCGAAGGACCATGCGGACAGTCAAATGAGACACAGGGTATACCACATGACATTGCTTCTGCCAAAACGAGTCCAAAACCTTCGTATCGGCTTGATAAGACAAATATCGAACTCATACAGTATTTTTCGGCTATATTCGATACAGTGTGATGAAGCAGACAATTATTATTTAGTTGTAGTTCATCTATTAGTTTGGTGAACTTCTCTTTCAGGTCGCCTTCTCCATAAATATGTAGTTTCCAGTCCGGATGTCTTTGGGCGACAATGCTCCAGGCGGGGATTAGCATATCAAATCCTTTTTGGGGCGCATATCGCCCTACAGCAAGAGCATTATGTGACAGAGTATCTGTTTGTTTTCCTTCTACAGGAGTAGAAATAGGATTAGGGATGATGCTGATATTAGTCAGTTCCGGCCAGTCTTTAGCTCCTTCACTTGTAAGTATAATCACTCTGGACAGTTTAGACAGGTTTTTGACAAATCTGTTTGCCCATCTTTTCTTTATCATGTTGACAATCGGGCTTTTACGTTTCAGTGCTTCTGCGCCATAGGCGTAGCGGCTGACGTGAAACTCTCCGATTTTCAGGCTACCGTCTTTCAATTTAGTGATAAAGTTCAGTTCCCGGCGCATGGTTGAGATAGTAATGTCCGGTTTCAGTTCGTTCAATAGATTCGATAGTCGTTGTTTAAACCGATAGTAGCGGAACGGATACTTCAGCACTTTACTTACTATGGATTGAGAGTAGGGCAGGTCGAAAGATACTCCTAAGTCGATATGCTTTACTTTGGGGGATAATGGAAAGTGTGGTGCTTTACCCATTTGTTCGGATGTAATGATGGTGATGTCGTATCCTTCAAAATGTTCTGCAAAATAATTGGCTTTGAATGTAACTATCCGTTCTATTCCGCCAGGTGCCTGTAGTGAGGGCAGGTAATAGGCTATCTTCATGATTTAATAGATTTTAGCAATGATTTGTTTCCGATAAAATTCTCCGGCGTCGGACACTTGTTTTCCGTTGGCGGCTTCGTTTACATATTTTCGTTCCAGCTTTACTTTCCGTTTGGCTCCCATTCGCCACCATTCATATTCTACGTCCACGTGCCCTGCGTCAATTGCCTGATAACCGGACTTGAATAAATCGTAAGCCAGTACAGTAGCCGTAGGTCCTAAAGCAATCAGGAAGAGAGCGGTTTTCTCGAGTTTTTGCGCTTCATTCAGAATTTCTTGGTAGCGGTCAAATGCGTCACGGGGCGGACAAAGAATACGTCTGATGCTTTTTACATTGTCAAAGAGGTCGTTGCCTACTCCCAAACGGCTTTTTTCGCCTTCAATGAATACGACATCCCTGTCTTTCCAGATAGCTTTCATTTGGTGAAACCACCGTGGGCAGTCTTCTTTGGAAGCGAAGTCCATGTAGGGACGGGTGATGAATGTATTGTAGTATAGCCTGTCGGGCAACAGCAAGCGGTCCCACCAGCTGCCATACAGAAAGAAGTGAGTTCTCCAGAATCGGCGTGCTTTGCGGTTATAGCGATAAATGTTTTCGAAAGTATCGGAGATACAAACCAAATGTCCTTCTTCATGGCTTGTCAATACTTCCTTGAGACGCTGAGCCAAGAGTACATTTCCTTTTTGGAATCCTATTTCCTTGTCCGGGTTGGTAAGCAACATCTCACCATCGCCGAAACGGCTCACGGAACATTGGTCTTCTACGATTATCCGAATGGTCTCATCAATGGAAGCTACCTGCGGAGTTATTTTCTGATGGCATCTGAGAGCCATGTACCAGAAATTGTACCATTCTACAGTAATGCCATAACGCAATTTATAGCGGATAGCATTGATCAGTGGCTGTATATTCATAGTGATATAGTTTTATTCAAAGGTTTCATTAATAACAATTTGCATCTGGGCTTTCCATGAAAGTGATTGCTCTATAGACATCCGTATTTGGAGCGGCGTTGTTTTCAATGATTGATAAAAGCGAATTACTTTTTCGATGTCAAGGGGCGAATCGTCCGGTGCTGCCTTAAGTATGTATGGTTGATGCTCAAAGTCATCATCCGTTTCTGAATAAACAAAAGGAATGCCTCTTGCTGCATATTCACGGTTTTTTAAGGTCTTAATTTTGTCAATACCGCTACGATGGCGAGCCAGACTGCCTATTCCCATGTCCGACTGCTCGAACACGGCATCCAGTTCTTTGCCGTATAAGGCACTATGAAAGATGATATATTTCTCTAACTGATGTTTGGCTACATCTTTTTTATAGCTGTCCACCAGTTCGGGAACCCCGAAGCCTACGATATTGAGATATACTTTATAATCATGAGTGCCGGTATGTGTACGATAGTAATTTGCCATGCCGGCTATAGCTCTGTCGAAACCATGCCATGGGTGCATTGTCGCTACGGCAATCAGTTGTAGAGAATGTGCGGTATCATTCTTTGGACCTCTTAAAGGGATTTCGCTGAAATCAATTCCATTTGAGATGCGGATGGTGGGGCGATTCCAAATAATGTCATAGTCCGAAAAAGTGACGATCTTGTCAACATAGCGTGCCAGATGCTGTCGGAAACATTTGTCTATAAATAGGATTCGTTGGTATACGAATGGGAGGCCCTTATATTCTTGGTCGTATGGATATGTCGGGATTTCCATCACTATACGTGCTCCGGTCTTTTTTAGCAGTTTCATCAGCCGTATGCTGAAAGGGCTGGCATTATGGACATAGCGTACATAGATAAAGTCTATGTTTTCTTTCTGTACATAATGTACGATACTGTCAAATTCGATTCTTTTTAGGATTTTTCCTTTGATCCCGAAACCATAGTCGGCGATTATCGATTCATCTACCATACGGCGTTTATGGTTGTCCGTATCGTCTAGCCAACACGTATGCATTTCTAGTCCGCATTCTTTGAGGGCTTTTACTTGATAACGTATCTTTTTACTGATTCCGTTGAATGCTTCGAAACCATGGAATATGAGGAATAATCCTTTCATTGTTTGTTCTTTTGTACTAACTTTCTATTTCTTACAAGAGTCTTCACTTTGCCTGTGATATCATAGGTGTGTGTTACTTGCATATATGTCCCAAAGATAATAAAACTTACGAAACTTTTTGCAATAAGTGTTACGAAAATATTCATATTTTCCATCATATAATATATAGGCGTGAGGAATGCTGTTATTAGTAGGCTGACAAGGAGTGGAGAAAGAAGTTGTCTGATAAATATCCATGCGTTTCTTTGGAATGTAGCTCGATACATCATCCAATAGCATTGTACGAAATTGATAGTAAAAGTTATCACGATACATATTGCTACAGCTGTCAGTGTACCGAAATAAAATATCCCTGCCAGCATTCCGGTCACATTGAGTACGGACGAAAAGAGTCCGCAGACAAAGAGGCTCCTTGTATCACCTGCTGCCTGAAAAATAGAGCCTGAAGAGGAGAGTATGATCTGAATACCGACCGAAAGTGACAGTATCCGGAATACAGGAACCGAAGGCAGCCATTGATCACCAAAAATAATCAATGTCACTTCTTCTGCCGTAAAGAAAAGCAGTACGCTGAGTGGCAGACCGATGAATGACAGAAAACGGACAATGCGTTCGTAGGATGTTGCCAGCTTTTCCTTGTCATTCTGGAAATCGCTGAAGATGGGGTGCATTACCGGTGTGATGACTTGCGTAATATTCTGCAGAGGGAGCATCATCAAGCGGTAGGACTTTTCATAGTATCCTAGTGCTGACAAGCTCATATATTTACCAATCAGCAGTTTATCCAGATTGCGGCTGAAGTAGTTAATCACGTTAAACAAGAATTGATAGGCCGAATAGGAGAATATCTTTCGGAGTACTTTCAGTCCTAACGTGAAACGCAGCCGTTGCGGATAGCGTTGATAGGAAATAACGAATATCAGTATGCTGGAAAGTATAGGATTGATGATCAGCGCATATAAACCGGCTCCGCAAAGCGCGGCAGTTATTGCTCCGGCACCTCCGGCTATCTGGATGATAAAGCTTCGGATAGCAATGAACTTGAACTCTTTGTTGCGGTAGAACAAGGCTCCCGGCACGATGTTGGCAGAGGCGAAGAACAGGTTGACGGACAGGAGCTGGCACAACGTCCGTAAGATCCCACTTTCGTAGTAATCGGCGATCAGCCAGGAAGCGGCAAAAAAGAGTATGCTGATTCCGATGCCTGTCCATACGGTGAATGAGAAGATGTCCGATAGTTCTTCTTTAGTCAATGATTTATGTTGTACGATAGCAGGCGATATTCCCATATCCGTAAAGAGATTGAAAAATGCAATAATGACCGTAGCGATTGCCACTACTCCGAAGTCATCCGGAGAGAGCAACCGCGCAAGAATCCCTGCCACGACGAGTGATATAATGATTCCGCTGTATTTGGCTAGTGCCGTGTAGAAAACTCCGGAAAATAACTGATGTTTAATATTGTTTGCCATTGCCTGAATGATTCTTTTCTGGTCTACTTATGAATGATGGATTTTGAATAACAAGACTCCGATGCTTCTTATAGATATGAGTTTTTTGTATCTAAACAGACACCGCCACGCCAGCCGAAGCCGGTACGGGTAAGAGAGCACATGAGCTTGCCAAATGACAGCATTCAGCATTTGCGACAGATATAAATCAATAGTATTCCTGATTTTGTATTCAGAGGTTTGATGCTTGAATTTGACTATCTCTTGAGCAACAGTGAGATATCCTTTTAAATTTTTGAGTGAAAAATCGCATGTCATAATTGAATTTTTACGTATGCGCCGGTGAAAGAACGATCGTTGGATACAGCTTGTTCTTCGGGTTTGCAGATAAAGTAAGGTCGTGAATAGCTGATCTTCGTGTACAATATCCGGATAAAAGAGGAGCTGCCGTTCTTCCAGAAAAGCTGTGCGGATAACGTTCAGGCAGGCGGATGGGGTGTACGTTTTGTGCTGCAATTGTATGTTGATAGCTTCGGGACCTGTATAAACCTTGTCTTCTAACTTATCGGTACGTTGATAATTTAGTACGGGAGCATTGCGAATATTCTCTTCAAAAAAGCTCTGAGCATCAAAGAAAACGAAATCCAGTTCTTTTTCTTCGCATTTGTTATAGCATAACTCCATTGCATCCTTTTCCAACAGATCATCACTATCCATGAAATAGATGTATCTTCCGTGGGCATGCGTGATGCCTGCATTGCGTGCCATTGACAATCCTTGGTTGGTTTGCGAATACACCTGTATCCGACTGTCTGCCGCAGCCAGTTCTTCTACAACTTGCAGACTGTTATCCGTGGAGCCGTCATTGATGATGATGATTTCCAATTCCCGCAGTGTCTGATTCATAATGCTTTCTACTGCCTCCCGAACATATTTTTCGGTGTTATAGACAGGTATGACAACACTGACTTTTATTTTTTTATTTTCCATAAATTCTGTGTATGGCTACTCTATTGTTGTTTGTTTTTGAGATCGTTTAAAGAGAGAGATTGGCTAGGTTTCTGTAAAGCTCCGCATATTCTTTTCCTATTTTTCCGCTGTTCATGTTTTCGATGGCATATGCATAGTTGTCTTCCCCCTTCCTTCGGGCGGACAGTTGGCGGGCTGCCTCCAGTGCTCGTATGATATCAAATTGGTTGTCGGGGTGGAAGACGGGGTTGCCCGTATCTTGGAGGATTTCTCCTATATTCCCGATATTGGGACCTATGACCACTTTGTGAAAAAGGAAGGCGAGAGGTATACTGGCAGAGTTCAGAATATCTTTTCGTTGGATGAATATTACATCCGAAGCGGCCATGTAGTAAGGCAGGTCGCAGTTGTCTATAGGTTCGTCGCTGGCTCCGGCGTGCATTCTGCGCAGGCGGTTGAGCAAGGGTATAAGCAGGTAATATCCTGCCCGGGATGTCCAGCGCTTGAAGAAGTTGCTGCCATACCTGTTGAATCTCGAAAACGGGTACAGCCGTGGAGCAAGCAGGAACTTCTTTGCTTCATCCCATTTTCGGAACGCTCCGGTCACCATCCGCCTCTCTTCACGATTCCGGAACTTTCCGAACGACGTGACGATAAACGCCTCCTGCGGCAGATTAAGATACTGGCGCGCACGTTCCACGCTGATGTCCTCCTTGTATGTGTACTGATAAATAGGATGAGGAATGATGACATTCCGGCTGTCCGCGTGTTTGGCTGCAAATTCGTCGAGACTGTAACGTCCCATGTGCACCACCACATCGCTTTGTTCTTCGATAATGTCATAAGCACGGCCGATCACCTCGTTCGCATCATGCGGACGGACATTGTGGCGCGTATACACGAACCGGGCCCCACGGGACCGGAAAAAAGCGATACACTCCTTCAGGCGGCAAATCCTGTCCGGATCGTCACAATTCCCTTCCATCACCTCTTCGGGCCATTGGAAGTGGATGATGTCGTAAGGTGTATCCGAGTTCCAGAACTCATTCGTGGAACATCGTACGTCAATCCCCGTCGTCCTGATAGCATCGCATAAAATGGGGACAAAAAGATTGTCCGTATCTCCATTCTCTCTGAAAACGATTAATGCTTTTATCGGTGGATTGCCTATTTCATTGTCGTTCATGCTTGATTCTTTGTTTTTGGTGGGCTTTTGCCACATACAAAGGTAATAAAAGATATGATACTTTTCATCTTTTTTGCTTTTTTTCGGTGTTGTGCCTTTATTCCTTGTGCGTCCGTTTTATCTCTCTGTTACTCTATTAGTTGTCAAGCGTGTTCATATCTATGAGAAACAGGCTCCTGTCGAAGGGGATATGCCGCTTATGGAGGTACTTCTGATAGTGGTAGCATATCGTTATGAAACTTTGTACGCTGCATTTGGTCACTTCGTTTTCGTACCGGCTCAGGGTGGAAATACTGAGATTGGTCACATCTGCCGCCTCTTCAAGGTTCAGATTACATAGGTGGCGCAAATGGATGATTCGTTCTATTTGTGCATGACAGTTCGCTTCAATACGCAGCCGGTCGTAAATTTCTTCCTTGGTCGCTCTTTCGTATCCTTTCATAATTTTTTCTTTTTACTAATTATGCCGCAAAGTTCATAGAAAAATGTCAAACATCGTTTGCAGTTCTGCAAGTAGTTTTTCAAAAAAGTATTCGGACCTTTGCAGAACGAATTCGGGACATCCTGAATCACAGTCAATTAATTGTAAGATATGAAGAAAGATCAGTATTTTAATTTAGAGGTAAATTTTTTGAGTAATGACAATATTGTCAGAATGATGATGGAACTTGACGCTGCGCAATCGCTCGGAATCTATATGATGCTTCTTACGCATTTGCGTAAAGCGGACAATTATGAAGCATCTTGTTGTCCGCTTTGTATGGGGGCTTTCGCGCGGATGTATGACTTGGATGCCGATGTGTTGCAAAGGGTTCTCCGTGAGTTCGACCTTTTTGTGCTTGATGAAGAACGGCAAATGTTCCGTTCGCCTTATCTGGACAGGGTGATGGCAAAGCTCGAAGAAAGGCGGATGATTAATGTGGCAAACGGCAAAAAAGGAGGTCGTCCGAAACGCATGGGAAGCACACCGGAAACACCGATGGATAAAGGCGAAAAACCGAATCAAAACCAGAAGAGTAGAGAAGAGGAGAGAAGAGTTACTACTGTTGTCAAAGACAACAACAGTAGTAACGAAGAAAAGACAGAGAAAGAGCACTCTGCCGCCGCTGCTTCTGACGGACTTCAGATTGTTCCTCCACCGGAGGATAGGGGACAGTTGCCCCTACAGCCGGTTCTTCCGTGGGAGATGCTGGTGGATCAGATGGCCGAATCGGAAAGTTACATGGAGTCGATGGCTATGCACTCCTGTATGGGCAAACTTTTCGTGGAACGGCAGGAGGAGGTGATCGCTGCTTTTAAAGAGCATATCCGACGCTTTGGCAGGGAAGATGGCTTGCTGTTTTTGAGGGATGTGAAACTGTATTTCGGCAATTACCTCTCTCCGGGCGGACGTCCGGCTCAGGAGCTGAAGAAAAGGCTGCTCGGCAGTTGCCGGCAAGCAGCTGAGGAAGAACTGTATCGCTTTGAACAACTCATTGGCGGGCAACGGACGTATCTTGGGCATCCGATTCCGAAGGATGCGCCTCCAAGACCGGACAGGTCTGCCGTGTGGGATGAAGTGCATTGGAAGTGGGGAAATTAGCTCCGGATTTCTCCGACATCCGGCTACGTGAGCGTTGCCTTTCAGCTCGGTGCTCGTTCATGCTTGGCTCGGTGCTCATTCATGCTCAGCTCGCTGCTTATCAGTGTTCAGCTCGCTGCCCATCGGTGTTTAGCTCGGTACCCATTGATGCTTAGCTTTCCGCCTGCATTGGGAACTGATAGAAAAATTATTAACTGAAGTTTCGCAAGTTCTTTATAATATTGACAAACAATAGTATCTCAATTGGGGTTGACTAAAAAGTCGGTTCTACCTTTATTCTCCTCCTTCCTGAAGGAGGGGAATTAAGATAGTTTTGATAACGCAAAGGTAACCTGCGAAACTTGAATTATTAATACAACTTAAAATCTCCTTTTCGAAAGGGAGGAATAGAAACAAGAAATATGAGAAATTTTGCTAATTATCATGTCGATGTCCGCAGACATACCAGCGGTGTCGTTAAAACCATTTGCGAGCAATGCCTCCCGACGAGGCACAACAAGCGTGACCGTTCGCTGCGGGTCAATATCGACACGGGGCATTGCCATTGCTACCATTGCGGAGCCGACTTCTACGTCCCCGACGATGCCGAAGAGCGTGAGAAAGCTGAGCGACAGGCTGCCCGTAAACGTCGTGCGGCATCTGCCGTTCCCCAGCATTTCCACCGTCCGGTGTTCGACGCTTCGAAGACGACGCTTTCCGAAGCTACGGAGCGTTGGCTGGTAGAGACGCGTTGCATTCCGCAGTCCGTCATCGCCGGTCTGCGCATCACGGAGCAGGAAGAGTTCATGTCGCAATCCGGCGCGAAAGAGCGGTGCGTCTGTTTCAACTATTTTGAGGACGGGAAACTCGTCAACACCAAATTCCGTAGCGGTGCCAAAAATTTCAAGATGGTGCAGGGAGCCGAACTGATTCCCTACAATATCGATTCCGTGCTGGGACAGGACACCTGTATCATCCACGAAGGCGAACTGGATGCCGCGTCCTCCCTTGCCGCCGGATTCAAAAGCGTGATCTCCGTACCTGCCGGAGCAAATGCGAACCTTTCGTGGCTCGACCGCTTCATGGAGTCGCACTTCGAGAATCTGAAAGACATCATCATAGCCGTTGACACTGACTCTGCCGGGCTCAAACTGCGTGACGAACTGGTCAACCGTTTGGGTGCCGAACGTTGCCGTGTGGCCGTCTACGGACCGGGCTGCAAGGATGCCAATGAACATCTTGTCAAATATGGGATCGACAGCCTTCGTATCGCCATCGAGCAGGCGGAAGAAATCCCTCTTGAAGGCATCTTCACCGCCGCCGATCTGCACGAAGACCTGCGGGCATTGTTCGACAACGGCTTCGGTCCCGGAGCGGAGACAGGCTGGGAGGAGATGGATAAGATTTGTACGTACGAACGTAGGCGGCTGGTCATCGTTACGGGCATACCGGGGGCCGGAAAATCGGAATGGCTGGACGAACTGGTGTTGCGCCTCTGTATGCGCCATCAGTGGAAGATAGCGTTTTTCAGTCCGGAGAATAATCCTATCGTCTACCATCTCCGCAAGTTGATCGAGAAACTGACCGGACGCCGTTTTCAAAACGGTTGCGGCATGACGGAAGGACTTCTGCTCCGTTCGGAAGAGTTTCTTGCCGAAAACGTCTGTCACATCGCCCTCAAAGGCAGCGCCACTCCGGAACGGGTGCTTGCCAAAGCCCGTGAACTTGTCCTGCGTCGGGGATGCCGCATCTTCGTCTTCGACCCGGTCAACCGTTTCGAGCATACCCCCGCGCCGGGGCAATCGGAAACGCAGTATCTTTCCAATTTTCTGAATCTGTTTACGGAGTTTGCCACGCAATATAACTGTCTGGTGATTCTTGTGGCGCACCCCCGAAAGATGAACCGCAATCCGGTGACAAACCATACTCCGCGTCCGGATATGTACGACGTAAACGGGTCTGCCGATTTCTTCAACAAGGCGGATTATGGCTTGGTAGTGGAGCGTGACAAGGAGGTCGGAGTGATCACGGCAGAGTACCCGGAATTCTATTTTGTGACAGTCTATGTACCGAATGCCCAGCAGGAACAAAGCATCATCGGCATCGAGGGCCAGATCCGTGCCAATGCCGATAAGCTCTATGCCACCCGCCGCCCGGTGAGCAAACCGGCCCCTGCCGCTGCTCCCGCCGAAAAGGCTGGCGAAGCCGCACCGGCCAAGGAGCCGGTGGTCAAGGCTCCCACCCGTAGCAGCGAGAGTGAGCTGGATATCATGGTGGAAGACTGATGTCTTTTGGCTATCAAAAGCGCCGTCCGCTGACGGAGGAGGAAAAATCCTCCGATGTAGCCAAGGCCCGTGCCCGGGCACTGGAAACGCTGGCCGCGCAGGAAGTCTCCTCCGGCCAGCTGTATGAGCGGCTCTGCCGCCGCTTTACCGAGCAGGCCGCCGCTGAGGTGGTGGCCGAGATGGTCCAGCGGGAGTATGTCAACGACGAACGCTACGCGGAGGCCCGGGCCCACAGCCTGCTGGCCGCCCGCAAGAGCCGCCGGGCCGCGGCCCGGAACCTGCGCCAGAAAGGCCTGAGCGCCCAGCAGGTAGCAGCAGCGCTGGAGGCGGTCTACGCCCCGGATGAAGAGGGTGAGAACCCGGAGCTTTCTGCTGCCGTGGCGCTGGTGGAGAGCCGCTACCGCCCGAAGCTTGCCATGGGCCGGCGCGACTTGGTCGTGGCGGCTCTGCAGCGGCGCGGTTTTGCGTATGCGGTCGTGAAAGAAGCCATCAAGAGAGTAGAAGAAGAATAACCCCCAACTAGGAAAGAGAGTATTATCCCCTATGAAAATTGCGTGTATTTCCCTTGGCTGCCCCAAAAACCAGGTCGATCTGGACGGCATGGTGCATATCCTGCTGTCGGCGGGCCACGAGACGGTGGCCGACCTGGGCGAGGCCGATGTGATCCTGGTCAACACCTGCGGCTTCATTGAGAGCGCCAAGACTGAAGCCATCGAGAATATCCTCGAGGCCTGTTCCTACAAGCAGGCAAACCCCAACCTGAAAGTCATTGTGACCGGCTGCCTGGCGGAGCGCTACCGCAGCCAGATCGAGGAGGAGATCCC
>ENA-ORCP01003319-ORCP01003319.1-human-gut-metagenome-genome-assembly--contig:-NODE-3319-length-12095-cov-4.069396_pt1 | contig 12095 bp, 15 predicted proteins | sample MGYA00242990_ERZ507991 | MGnify/ENA primary metagenome ERZ507991 (study PRJEB26167, sample SAMN06115496) | human gut metagenome | host: Homo sapiens | place: China:Henan | collected 2015-05-07... | reverse complement strand
GCCTTTGTTTTTCTCATCAGAAGTCAGAGTGACGATATTGATTTCATGGGAAATCTCTGGCAAGGTTTCTTTCCATCCCTTTCCCCTTTTTTCTACAAAATTTTTGTAACTCTGTAACCGATGTTTGAAAAGAGAGTAAAAACCTAAATAATAAGTAGATACAAAGTTACAAACTTGGTTACAAAGTTTGGTTACAAAAAAATAGGGTTTGTAACTTTCTCTTTGTGTGGTCAAATTTCGACTGAAAGTTACAAAGTACATTAGTTACAAAAATCTGTAACCGTTTTCTTGTAACCGTATATCACTTCTGAAAATCAAGTTGTTATCTCTGAGTTGTCACAGGTTACAGAGTTGCATAAATTTCTGGGCAAAAAGTTATTCAGAAGTTACAAAGAAGAAGACAGAGTATCAGAAAAGCCTCGTTTTTGATGATTATGTATATATTGATTACCTATCGGAGGCTAATTCATCAAAAAGTGAGAATATATGCGATTATATTTGTTATATTTGCATAACAATCAAACCATTACCGCATGAAACCTAATGTAATAATTGAACTCCAGCCCTATCTACATGATTTTCTTTATCATGAGTTCGGGTGTTCGCGTGCTGACGACGGTGTGACCGTGACATCAGCGAATGATATCGGCAAGTTCATCCAAGCTATGGTGACGGTTGCGGACCGTCCGCCCCGGCTTCCATTGAAAGAGAATCCGATCATATTATATCTTCCCGTCAAAGAGTGGAATCACTATATTCTACAGGAGAACTTCATCTATATTCCGGAGTGGAAACAACGGATGCTTCAGGAATATGTTGAAGCGTCATTCCGCATCCGGATCAGGGAGTACTTTGTAACCGGATATGAGAAAGGATATAAGCAGGATAAGATTCTCCGTGCTTTCCTCATGGCGTACAATATAAAGAACAATGCCATTAATTACGATGCAGTGAAGAAGTACGATTATCGCAATCGCCAGCGGATGACAAAGGAGGTAAACAGAGATATTCAATTATCGCTATTTGAATAACACTATTTAACCAATTAAATTCTAAGTAAAAATCAGATTTTCAATTAAATAATCGCTTAAACTTTAAGTAAAAATGAGTGTTAATGACAAAAGATCGCAAATCTGTGGAATATCTTTTCTTCCACTGTCTGATGCGGAGGTGATTAATGTACCGGGAAGTGATAAGTTGCAGGTACACGGCACATGGATAACAGTTGGCTTTTCATCCGGAGAATGGACGGAAATCCAGGAACAGGTTGGAAAACCTATCGAGCAGGAGTTGAAAGCTACAGTGACAGATACCTCTTCGATCATGGAGAGCCAGCTTCGTACATTGTTTTCCGTTGATGGCTTGGTGCTGATCAGCCTGACCAACGGAGATAAGAAAGTTATCGGTACCGGTGATTTTCCGGTGCAGATGTCAATGGAGCGCAGCGGTGATCCGGGGAAGTTGACGCTCTCTTTCAAACGCTCAAGTCCTGAAGCTGCCAAGAACTTAACGTCCTTTTAAGCGGTTTCTGCCATTGTAATTTTGTACCAAGATTTAAAAGGTACAAAACAATGGCATTTTCTTCATTATATAGTGCTGTCTGTCGTGGAAAGTGGTTTATCTCTTTTCGCGATGTAGAAGCTAACCTGATACTGGTTGATAAGTTACTGGAGCGTGGCATCACGAAAGAAGATGCTGAGAAGCGTTCGGATGTTGAACCTATACCAGTATTGCTTTCCACTGGTGGGAAAGAAGCGAAATCCGGAAATGGTTTTGCAGATGCTCCGAAAGACAGCACGGCCATTATTCCTATCCATGGTACCCTACTGAAGTACGGTACCTATTGCAGCTACGGTACTACCGAACTGGCGGACATTCTTCGTCAGGCTGCGGAATCTTCAAATATTTCTTCTGTTTTACTGGATATAGACTCTGGTGGTGGCAGCGTTGACTCCATCGCCCCATTGGTTGATGCTATTCAATACGCTCAGTCTAAAGGTAAGTCCGTAGTTGCACATTGTGACCTCTGTGCTTCTGCGGCTTACTACATTGCATCATACTGTGATGAGATCATAGCATCCAATCAGATATCTTCTGAGTTCGGATCAATCGGTGTAATGATGAGCTTTCCGGATTATGCGAAGTATTACGAGCGTGAGGGCGTGAAGGTACATACCATTTACTCCAGTCTCTCAGATTATAAAAACGCTCCCTTTGAGATGGCCAAGGAAGGCAAGTACGATATGATCAGGGAGGAAGAATTGGACCCGTTAGCTCGTGACTTTCAGGAGAACGTCAAAGCTAACCGTGGAAATAAACTGAAGTTAGATACTACCGGTTTGGTACGAGGTCGCATGTTCTATGCGAAAGATGCGATAGCCGTAGGTCTGGCAGATGCCATCGGAACTTTGGACTTTGCAATTCAGCGAGCCAGGGAGATTCCCCGTGAGGCGTGTATTAACGAATATATTAATTCTAAATCGTAAAGTTATGTTTGGACAAGTGATGAGTGTGGTACTTTCATTCTTGGGAATCTCTGCTTTTGCGAAAGACAAGGAAGGTAAATCCTTCATGCTTTCCACGCAAAAAGAGCAACTGAAGAATAAGTACGGTGACAAATTCCTGACAGAGTTTGAAAAAGACCTGGCGGAATTTGAAAAAAGTGGTAAGGCAGCAGAAGAGGCTGTGACCGATGAAGTGAGGGCGCAACTGGAGGCGGATCGTGACAAGAATGCTAAAGACTTGGAAGAGGCCCGTGAGAAAATCAAAGCGTTGGATGCGACGATTGTAGAAAAAGACGCTGAGATTGCTAAGATGGCCAAAGAGGACACTGGTGATAAAGGAGTAGTAATTAATGGAGGTGCTGCCGATATGACAAAGAAGTTTAAGCCGGACATGACTCTGGCGCACAACATGTATCTGGATGCTGCTTTCAAAGGTGCTGCATACAGTGGTAACTCAACGATTGAGACTACTGAACTCCAAAAAGAGTTTGGTAAGTATGTGTCTTCCGAGCGCATCGAGATAATCAAGGGGTTGTTGGGTACTACCGAATCCACCTCGTACATGTCTACCGTCGTTACTGATAAGGTGGAAATTCGTGCTCAACAGGCTGCCATTGATTCAGTGCTCCAGCAATTTGTTCCCAAATGGACACCGAAGGGTAAATCTAAGTTTACTCCGTTGACCATCAAGAACTACAAGTGCAAGATCAACGTTCCCATTACTCCTTCCGATATCATGGAAGATATCCTTGGCTATCTGTATGATGAGAACCTGAAGCCGGAAGATATGCCGGTAGTGAAGTACATTCTTTACCAACTCATTTTCCCGAAACTGGATGAAGAACGTGAAATTGCTTTGGCGGTTGGTGAGTTCAAAGAAACATCTGCAACTCAGGACGGAGATGCTGCGACTGCGGCCAATGATGTGTTGGATGGTTATGTTACCCAGTTGAGGAAATTTAAGAAGGCGGGAAATACTGCCATTACCTGGTTGCTCGATGGTGTGACTCTTGAAGACGCCAAACTGATTGAACAGATAGATAAGGCTGTGGATGAAGTAGCCCCACTGTACAAACGTAAGACTATGTTTATCCATGCTGATCCGGAACTGGTGACAAAATACAGCAAGGCATATCGTAAAGTATATCCTTGGCTGAAAAACGAAGATGGTGAAAAGATCAAAGTAGACTTTTCACGTTTCACTTTTGCTCCACTTGAAGGTATGCGCGGCACCGGTGTTTTCTTCATTACTCCGAAAGAGAACTTCAAGCACCTGCGTAGCAAAGACCCGCAGAACACTAAAGTATGGATGCAGGGTGAAAACTATGATGTGAAGATATTCGCTGAGTGGTGGGAAGCTGTCGGTTTCTGGCTGGCTGAAGCAATTTTCGCATATCTGCCACCGGAAGAGGCAGAAGGTTCTTCCGCAAGTGGAGGTCTTTAATCTATAATAAGGAGGTAAATTATGGCTGATGAAGCATATAGCATGGTATCGGTGCCTAAAAAGACATCGAATGCCGGTCGCCCGAAGGGTAAAAAGTCGTTTATTGTTCTCTTTCTCTGGAAGGATGTTGCTGAACATGAACGTGATGAGAAAGGGGTGCGTGTCAGTAAGTTTAAGATGGCAACAGGCAAAAAGCCTATTGCTGTCTATGCTACAGATTCCACCATCAACATATATCATACCAGTGAAGGTGAAGACGACGCACGTGGTTTTATACACCATGTGGATTTTGAACATCCGGGTACTGGCCTTGAACTGGATGAGTTTGTGAATAACAATATCAATGAAGACATGGGAGCCATCGTTATTGATTGCTCCGGTGATGATGCCAAGATTGCCGGTACGCCGTGTACTCCGTTGAAAATGTCAAAGGCTGATAGTCAGGACAGCAAGGATGGGGCGAAAAATACGCTCAATCTGGCAAGCTCATTGCGCGGTGCCACTATCGGGCACATCGCTAAATCATTGATTCCTGCAACAGATAATGCAGATATCAATGCCGTCCTGGGACTGACAGCCGGATCAGGTGGTAGTGGATTGTAATTTGATTGGTGAATAGGTTGTGCGGAAAGAGGCGTGTGCATTGCATACGTCTCTTTTTTGTCCTTTTACGAGCTATCTGTGGAGGATATTTTTGTACCGTACTAATATTTTAAGCTATGACAACAAGAAAAACAGCGTCTAAATCTAAAGACGTAAAACAAGTAGAGACAGTAGAAACGGTAACGCAGCAAGTTAATGAGTCCGAAGCAGATCAAACGAGCGATATCGCTTCTTCTGATGAATCTCCGGTACTGGAGAAAAAAGTCCAGGATCACACATCGGTGGTAATTCCTTATTACAAAGAATTTGCTCAAGGCAGAGAACTGCTTTTCGCTCTTCGTTCTTGGTATGAAAAGACTTGCTTTCCTGCCAATCTGGTTATTATAGGAGATCGTGAAGATTGGTTTAGTGACGAGGTTAGTTTCATTGAACACCAACGCACTTCCGACAATCCGCAGATTGACACCATGGAGAAATTGAAACTGGCCATTGAATCGCCTGAAGTGACCGAACGCTTTATCTGGACGAACGATGACATCTACCTGGTTAATCGTGTTTCATTGGCGCATATTGAGATTCCTAAAGTGTTGGGTGATCTTAATCCTAAAAAGTTCAAAGGTGTGTATGCGGAGAATATGAGCCGTACAATCATGTTGCTTGATAAATTCGGATTGCCCAAACAGAATTACGGTACTCATACACCGGTCATATTTGAAAAGTTCAAACTGGCGGAAATGCTGGAGCGTTTCCCCGAAGCTGAGTCAGGTGTGTTGTTCTCATCTCTCTATTTCAATTCACAGGCATTCCCGGCATATCCTGTAGTCTTGGATTGGGAAACAGATCAGTTCTTACTGCCTATCATTTCCCAGAAGCCCAATGAGGAGAAAGCGATAGAACTTCTCCAGAGAAAAGTCTTCCTGAACAATACCGTTTCCGGACATTCTTCCTGGTTGGAAAAGTTCTTGGAACAGATGTTCCCGGAGCCGTCCATCTTCGAAGAATGAAGAGCACTTCCGGAACTGTCTTCACGGAAAGCACCAAACTCTTTCCGTGAAGAGTTCACCTTTCTGGATGAACCGGGTTGCCCCATGGAGCTGGAGGCACTTGCTTCCCGCAAGTTCAACAAATATCATGCGTATGTGCGATTACACGCACAACTCCGGGACTGTACTTCGCTGCAACAATGTGCGGATACCAGCCGGCAATTGATAGACAACTACATTGATAACCGCATGATCTGGGAAGAACTGAACTATTACAAGGTGCATCATTCTCTGTTGGGGAAACATCCTGCATTCGCAGAGTTTCGCCGGAGAAGTGAACTTCTTCAGTTACCGGTCAAAGAACTGATCCGGCGCCAGCGGCAGGTTGAAGATAATATCTGGAGAGTCAAATCGGAGATGGCAAAAGGCGATAAACCGCATTTGGACCCGATTCGCCGTGAAAGACTGATTGGATATGAAAAGGAGTTAGCGGATATTAATCGGTTACTGGAATGAGCTATTACTTCAGCTTGGAAGAACTCAGGCGAGAAATGTCTGATTCCCGCCTCTTCTCCAGGCGGTTTGAAACCATGCTGACTTTCAAACTGAATAGTCTGAAGGAATTATGCGGGCGTCTTCCCGGAGATAATGAGGCTTTTTTCATTGAAACGAAAAAGAGCTTCACAGCCTTTACTTTTATCGTCTACCTGATAAGACATGCCGGACGGGTTAATCATCTCTATATCGCCACGTATTCCACCAATGAGCGCATTATAAACGCTTTGTTGAGATGGCGCGAAAAGGAATTGATAGGCAGTATCCACCTGCATATCTCGGAAACGATAAAGTTTCGTATGCCGAAGATATTTGAACGGCTGATGCAACTCCATCAGGAAGGAGTCATAGAATTATCATTCGCCTGGAGCCATAAAAAGATTACCTGTTTGGATACGTCCACAGGTTTCTTTGTGGTCGAAGGTTCCGGCAATTACGGTGAGAATGCAATGGAAGAACAGTATGTATTTTTAAAAAACAAAGAAGTGTATGAGTTTCGTAGCGGACGAATTAGTTAAGTGGAGGAAAGATCCACCTTGGTATGACCGGATTGATATGGATGAATTTGAGCACCTGGCAGGCATCGGCTACGAGCCGAAGCAAATAGCCATGTACTACAATGTTCCGGAGACTGACTTTCTCTGGTATTTCAATTTGGTGGGTTCTCCGCTGAAGTTCCACTATGAACGTGGACAACTTGTGCAGCGAGCTAAGGAAGGGCTGGCGATGTCTGCCAGTGCTGAGACTGGAGACAATGTAACCCAGGCGCAGCGGTTTGATAAATTCCGTCAGGCGACGGGATATCGCAATTCCATTAATAAGGTTTTCTTTGATGATATAGGCTGATGTTTGACAAATCTTACTTTGATACGTTACAGGATTACATTGCGTCAGGTTGCACCATGGAACTGACAGCGGATGAACTGGACTACTATAATGCTCTCTACGCGCTTGTAGGCATTAACCGGAAGTATGGCAAGGATAACGCTATTGCCTTCCTGATGCACGAGCCGTTCAATGTCGAACGGATGCGTGCCCGGAAGATGTATAGTGAGGCTATTAACCTTTTCTATCTCAATGATACGATTGAGAATAATGCACATCGCAATCTGATGTATGACAACCTGATGAAAGCTGCTCAGGTAGTTCTGCAAAATGCCGTCAGTTCCAAGGATATGGAAGTGTACGGCACTCTCAACATACAGGCTGCTAAAATAAAACAGCTGGATAAGCCTGATCCGGTCAAGCCGAAAGAGATTGATGATAAACCTATCAAGATATACGATCTTAATCCGGAAGCGGTGGGATTGAGTAGTGCGAACCGTCAGGTTCTGGCTGCACAGATTGATTCAGTCGATCTTCCGCAGACGGAAAAGATACGCCTGAAGAGAGATGCTAATATTGTGGATATAGACTTTGAGGAGATGTTGAATGACCAGGAAGAAAAAACTAAAGGTATCGGATGATGTCGAACAGCGTTATTCCAACTGGATGGCGCAGCTCATAGCTATTATGATGCCTTGGTCCTTATACTGGATCGCCGGGCGAGCTTCAGCTAAGACCGTTCAGGTTCTGGCCGAACGTGTGCAGGAAGTTGCTTTAGACTGCAAAGGTGCTCCGTTTGCCTGGGTAGCCGATACGTATTCTGATTTGCACAAGAACGTTATTCCGTCTCTAATTGATGGACTTTCCTTGCTGGGGTGGGAAATGGGCATTCATTATGTGATTAACCAGGAGCCGCCGCAGGAGTGGAAAGATCGCATGTATAACGTTTGTACGGACTGGCGCAACACGATGGTTTTCTATACCGGCTTCAACTTCACTTTTATCTCGCTCGATAGGCCGTCTATCGGTGCCGGTCGTTCTTACGTAGGTGTGTTCGGTGACGAGGTGAAGTATTTTCCGGAAGAGAAGTTCACGAACTTGCTGAAGGCAGTCCGTGGCTTCCGCGTGAAATATGGAGATAGTGTCTGGTATCGTAGCCGTACCCTTACTACGGACATGCCGGACCCGAACCATCTCGGAGAATATGACTGGATATTGAAGCTGGCCAAACAAAACGATAAGCAAAAGATATTGCTGATGTTGCGAGCCGGCTTTGTCTATAATGAGACGAAAAAAGAGTATGTGTCTTGTTTACAGAAGTATAATGAACTGAAAGCTGCCAGTCGCTTGGATAAATCCTTATCCGCTAAACTGGATGTAGCCGAACGAGCCATGTTACTTGCCGGCAAGAATATGAAACGGTGGGAAGAACGCTGGATCAAGACACGTCGAGGGGTATCGTTCTTCTTCATTTCTTCCTCTTATGTGAATGCCGATGTGCTGGGCGAAGACTGGTTCAGCGATGAGTTTGCTGAAGGGCTGGAAGGTCTTTTGTGTAATGTGTTGTCTGTGATCCCGAAACTGGAAGCCAGCCTGATGTTCTATTGCAATTTGGCTATGAAGCATTTTTATGCAGACGGCTTTCTGAATGATGTGATCGAGCAGCACGAATTTGGTTGGAATCCGGATTGTTCCGTACTCCGGTACCTGGATAAGAATAAAGTATTAGAAGCGGGTATGGACTCAGGCAATATGTTGTCTATGGTATTCGGTCAGCGTAATGGCAATGTAATGCGTGTACTGAAGGAATTGTACACGCTTCCGCCTAACAGTGTGCGTGAGCTGGCGGATCAGTTTCTGTATTACTTCCGCCCGCATAAGCGCAAGATACTGAAGCTATATTATGACCGTTCGATGAATAACTACAAGAAGGTGTCTGCTGATATGGCGACGCAGATCAAGAAGAATATTGAGTTTGATGCGGATGGGAAGCGCACGGGCTGGCAGGTACAACTTATGTCTTTGGGGCAGGGGAACATTGGTAGTAATATGGAATATCGGTTCTTCATGGACTTGCTTAGTGGCAACCTGGCACGAAACCTTTTCACTCTGTTGATCGATCAGTATAATTGTCCGAACCTGAAATCTGAGATGGAGGTAACGGGTACGGCAATCAAGACGAATGAAAAGAACGGCACCAGCATTACGGTAAAACTCAAGACTGGGGATAAACTACCTACCCATAGGCTACCCAAGGAATCTACCAACCTGACGGATGCCCTGAAGTACTTCACCATGCGTAAAGAGTTTGTGCGTGTATGGGATAGGGGGCGAAGCTCATCGGCTGCTGCTGCTCTATAAGTTATTTCTTTACTGTTTTAGTTGTGGCTCTGTTGTCCGTGAGGATGGCAGGGCTTTTTGTATGGCGGTGTCGTAGGTGGTGGGATTGGGCATAGGGCAGGCATGAAGGGCATGAAAGGGCATTTTATACGGTAATTTAAAATTATTTACAATATTTGTAAGGAATAATGGAATTTTGGCGCATTTTTGGCTTTTTGTAACACATTTTTATCATATTTCCGATTTTGAAGGGCATCTGCGACCGCAAGGGGACGACGGCGCGGCTCGGGCAGCAAGCTGTTACATCCCTCCGATAAATATCGCAGGGATGGGATTACTTATTGTCTTTCAGCGGAATGTTCTTTTGGGAAGGACATTTTTAGTTCAAAAAACGCCCTGTTTTCTGAGAGTGTCCGCCTGATGAAGAACCAGGCGCGCGAAAAATCCACGTGGCAAACCCGTCTTGATCAATGTACCGGGGTACAATCAAGCCGAATTTTTGCCACGTGGATTTTTCGCGTTTAAGCGGTAGAAAGCGTTGCTTTCTGTTTGTTTTTTTGCGTACCACGCAGAGGTTACCGGATTTTATCCAGTAACCGGGGGAAAACGCCCCGTCTTCCATTCCCTGCACCAACGCAGGCTATTGTCTTGTTAACCGAAGACCGGGCAGAGCGGTATAGTTTTCAACTATGTATTTCCAGCTGTTTCCTTATTCTGATTCTCGCCCTTTATTTCTGTCTCCAGTCACCACGCAGTTTCGCTTTTTTGTGCTGCAAAGGTAAATGTTGCCGTCACTGGCTCAAGTTCTGGCTAACGTTTCAGAAAAAATCTCCACCCTTCAGGTAGTATTTAAACCTACGGTTTTCTGAAAAACTTGCTCCTGTTCCTTACAACACCTTTTGATGCAGCGTAAAAAAGGCGAAACATACCGCGTAGCGACAGGCGACGCAGAAAAAAAAAGCTCCAATCAGGGAAACAGCAAAAAAAAGGCTAACACCCACGAGCTCATGGTTCAACATAAAATTTTAAAGTTATGACAGCAAAAAGGAATATTCCTGAAGAATGGAAAAATCAGTGGTCTAAATTCATGTTCAACTTCTTTGATTATTTACCTACAAAGTACGAGGCGAACAAACGTGAGTGGGCAATCAGAAAAATGATATGGGACTTTAAAGACGGTAAACGTAGCGTATCGGTGGCGGAGATGGTAGCGAAGAAGATACGTGAACAGTTTGGCGCGGATTGTGAGAATGTGACGTTCGTATGTATTCCTGCAAGTTCAGCACATAAAAACGAAATCAGATACAAGGTATTTTCCGGAGAAGTGGCACGACTGACAGGCTGCAAGAACGCATACGAGGCGATTACTATCGAGGGCGGACGTTTGGCGATTCATGAAACGAAAAGTAGCAAGACGGTGCAGGACGTTGAAGTTATCAACTTTGACCAATACTTTTTCAAGGGTAAAAAGGTACTTCTTTTTGATGATATACTCACGCAAGGGCATAGCTACGCACGTTTTTCCTGTGCTTTGGAAAAGATAGGCGCAGAAGTATTGGGAGGCTACTTTTTAGGTAAAACAATATTGGGAAACAATTAAAGCGGGAAGATATGAAAAGAAAATGTGACGTAATACAGTTGTCTCTGTTTGATAATGATTACAGGGATAAGACGGATAATCAGTTAATTAGCGATCTTACGAATAAAGTAGATATGGTTTCGGATATGTGGGAGGGGCAATATCGTTTGGAACGGTTATTTAATAGCCTCACTCCGCAACGTAGACGCATAGCGGTGGCGGCTGTAGAACTTTACAAGCGTAGGGAGGCAGGCAGTAGGACGGTAGCGGCTATTCGTTCCAGTATGGATATATACAATATCATGCAGCCGATAGTAGGCGATTTGCCGAATGAGGAATTTTGGATTATTGCGCTGAACCGTTCCGCAAAGGTTATAATGAAGAAAAGAATATCGGTCGGAGGAATAGACCAAACGTGTGCAGATGTACGGCTAATCATGCGGATATTGATAGAAGCTGGGGCGGTACAATTTGCCGCTGTTCATAACCATCCGAGTGGAGACCCAAGCCCATCAGATGCAGATATTAAAATAACAGAACGAATTGCCATGGCTGCCAAGGTATGCGGCGTCGATATGTGCGACCATATCATTATAGCCGGGGCACGGAAAAATGCGTATTTTAGCTTTCGTGAGAATACGGGTATTTTGCAATAATTCGCACAGGCTAAGTGATGCGGGTACAGGGGAGCCCCTGTGCCCGCGAGGGAACCCCCGATGCTCCCCGGCCCGCCTGGGCCGCGCCCGTTCCCTCGACCCTCCCGTAAAAACTTTTTGCTAAAAAGCTATCAAAAATCCATATATATTTGACAATTATTGCGGAAAAGAGTATTATTCAAATTGGATTTTGTTACAAAGATAAGGTCAATAAAATTAAGCGCATATATAATGAGAATATGGGATTCCTTTTATGTTACAGTGGGACCACACACTTTCAAAGTGTATTCGCATGAGGGGAGAAATACCATGAAAAAGAAAAAGTTACTGTCGTATATCTTGTCTACAAGTCTATTGATTTCTCTTACATCCAATCCAGTTTTGGCTATGACTGGGGGGGCAAATATCGATCAAGAGATAACATCTGTACAGGAAAATCAAGATAATAATTCCAATCAAAACGAAAAAGATCAGGAGTCAGATTCAAAAGATATTTCAGATTCCAAAGACCAGAAGGATGAACCATCATCGGGTACTGATAAAGAAGAAGACTCTGATAGCGGAGATAAATCATCCGGCGGCAGTCTTTCATGCTGAGGTTGGAGT
>ENA-ORCP01003313-ORCP01003313.1-human-gut-metagenome-genome-assembly--contig:-NODE-3313-length-12122-cov-12.424325_pt1 | contig 12122 bp, 8 predicted proteins | sample MGYA00242990_ERZ507991 | MGnify/ENA primary metagenome ERZ507991 (study PRJEB26167, sample SAMN06115496) | human gut metagenome | host: Homo sapiens | place: China:Henan | collected 2015-05-07... | reverse complement strand
TTTCCGCCTGCCTCGGGGCGGTGCAGTCCGATGGCAAGATCCACGCACCGGACTCTCTGAGTGTTTACACCGGCGGCAGGATGCATATGCTCTACCAGTCGAACGAGACGCTTGGCACAGCCATCGGCCAGCTCTACGCCAAATTGCAGGAGCAGGCCGCAGACCCCATGAAGATGGGTGCGGTGCAGGGGCAGTACAGCCAGTTCAACAGTGCGCAGACCATCATCAGCAACCTGCATTATAACGATGCGGTCCAGAGTTACCAGAAAGACGTCGGCGGCTTCCCGGCCAGTGTGCTGGGCAAGCTGTTCGGCATACAGGAGGTGGAACTTTTCGCATGAAGACGATGAAAACATTCTCCCGCCGCATTGCGGCACTGCTTCTTGTCGTGACCGTCGGCATCACGGCGCTGGCACCGGCGGCTTCGGCCTCCAGCATCCAGCTGCCCAGCCTGCCGAAAGATCAATGCGTGGTGGACGACGCCGGTGTGCTGAGCGACAGCACCACCTCGGAGCTCGAGACCATCAACGCACAGCTCTCTTCCAGCTGCGATGGCGCACAGATCGGCGTGCTGACCGTGGACTACACCGGAAACGCCACCACCGAGGACTACGCCACTGAAGCCTTCAACACCTGGGGCATCGGCAGTTCCAGCAAGAACAACGGCGTACTCATCCTGCTGGTGATGCAGTCAGACCAGTACGCCGACGGCGACTACTATCTGACCTACGGTGACGGCTTCCGCAGCACCATGCTGGCCGACCAGGCAGGCACCCTCGTGCAGACCATGGAGGACGACTTCGCCGCCAAGAAGTACGACGCCGCCGTCCTCACCTGCGCCACCAATGTGGCCAATACCATCGCAGAGGTGTACGGGGTCACTCTGAGCGGCGGGACCATCTATTCCGACGGCTCTGACACCCAGACCACCCGGCCCTCTGTTGAGCCTGTCCCGCCCCAGAAGCACTACTCCATCTGGGAAAGCTTTATCGGCGGCATTTTCTCCATGCTTGCTTATATCATCCTGTTTATCGCAGTTTTCTTTATCTTTATCACCCCTCTCGGCCACTCCTTCGGCTGGTTCTGGGGGCCGTTTGGCTGGTTCGGCGCACGGCGTTGGCACAGAGGCCCGCGCCCTCCCCGCGGCCCTTACGATGACTTCGGCCCCGGCGGTGGTTTCTATGGCGGCCCTCGCGGCCCGAGAGGCCCCCGTGGGCCTCGTCCTCCCCGCGGCGGCGGTTTCGGCGGCTTTGGCGGCATGGGCGGCGGCTCCGGTTTTGGCGGAGCCGGGCGCGGCGGCGGCAGCTTTGGCGGCATGGGCGGCGGCAGCAGCCACGGCGGCGGAGCCGGACGCGGACGCTGATATTATGACAAAAGGGAAGCCCCATCTGACGGTGGGGCTTCCCTTTTGTCTATTTGTTATTTGATGCAGCTCGAGCAGGGGCTGTAGCCTGCGGCCACAGCTTCATCATAGCTCGAGAACAAAATCTGGTTCTTCTCTGCCGGGAGGTTGGCACAGCTGGGCAGATGGAACTTTTTGCTGTTCACGTTGCCGATGTACGCCTGCTGGGCCGTGCTGGACGCTGCCGGGTCGGTGGGGTTCAGCTCAGCGTCGGTGGCGAAGTGTTCCGTTGCCACCGTGTAGTTCTGGCCGTCACTGGAAACGGTGATCGTCCCCAGCAGGTCGGTGCGGTAGACGTTCACACCGGCGTCCCGCAGGATGCTCAGGGTCTCCTCGTGGGGGTGGCCGTACTTGTTGTTGACCCCGCAGGAGATGATGCCCATTTCGGGCAGGACAGCGTTCAGGAAGACGTAGCTGGTGGAGGTGCTGGAGCCGTGGTGGCCCACCTGTAAGACGTCTGCCTTGAGGTTCGCGCCGCTGTTCACAAGGTCGCGCTCGGCGTCGGACTCCATATCACCGGTGAGCAGGAAGCTGGTCGCGCCGTAGTCGATGCGCAGGACGATGGAGGTATCGTTGGTGTCATCGTACTGCGCCACAGGGCCAAGCATGGTCACAGTGGCGCTGCCCAGCGCCCACTGGGTGCCTGCGGCAGGTACTTCCACCTGTAAGTTCTGCTGCTGGGTGTACTTGACGAAATCCTTGAAGCACTTGGTGGAGGCTTCCGTCACGGGGCTGTAGACGTGGCAGGCCGGGAAATAGGCCAGCGCAGCGGCCAGACCGCCCACATGGTCTTCGTGAGCATGGGAGCAGAAGACATACTCCAGCTGCTCGACCCCCTGGCTCTGCAAGTAGGAGACCACCAGACTGCCGTCGTCCACATTGCCGCCGTCGTAGAGCATGAACTGTCCGTCGCACTCCACCAGCACGCTCAGCGCCTGCCCCACGTCGATGAAGTGCATCTGGAAGGCAGCGTCCTGCCCGTCGGAAGGCGTCGTTTCGGTCTGAGAAGCTGCCGGGTTCGGCATGACGCCGCCGCTGCCTCCCGGGACGATGGAAGAGGTGTCACAGCCCACGAGGCCCAGCGCAAGGGCTGCGGCCAGTGCCAGCGCAGCGAGGCGGCTCATGAGCGTTTGAGCGGTCACTTTTTCTTTTTTGAAGTTTTCCACGATGTATTCTCTTTCTGTTGATTGTTTTTCGGTTTATGCGCAGGAGCCGAATGGGGCGCAAAACGTGCGCCGGGGCTGGGCTGACGGCCCGCCGGATTGCGGCCCGCCGGGGCGGCAGAGCGGCTCTGGGGCTTGCCGCCCTTGCCTCTGGGCCGGACGGTGTAGGTGCCGTCGCCGTGGATGGTCACATCGGCGGCCTCGGCTCTGCGGGCCGAGCGCTGGACCGCAATGCGGCCCTCAGCGGGAACCAGCAGGGGGATGAGGTCTTCGCGGTGGGTCATTTTCAGCGCCTTGATGACCTTTTCGGCGTTGCGGGGCTCATAATACTGGAGCAGGGCGCGCTGAAGCGCCTTGCCCTCAGCGGTCTTTTCCACAAACACCGGCTTCAAAGTGTAGGGGTCGAGGCCGGTGTAGAACATACAGGTGCTCACGGTGCCGGGCGTGGGATAAAAATCCTGCACCTGCTCGGGGCGCATATGGTTCTTGTAGAGGTATTCGGCCAGATAGACGGCATCCTTGAGGGTGCTGCCCGGGTGGCTGGACATGAGATACGGCACGAGGTACTGCTTTTTGCCCGCCTTCCTGCTCAGCTCGTAGAACTTATCCTTGAACTTGTTGAAGGTCTCGATGGGGGGCTTGCCCATGTAGGCGAGGGTGTTGGGGGCGCAGTGCTCCGGCGCGACTTTCAGCTGGCCGGAAACGTGGTACTCCACCAGCTCCTTAAAGAACGTGTCATCGGGGTCGGCCATCAGGTAATCGAAGCGGATGCCGCTGCGGATGAACACCTTCTTGACGCCGGGCAGCTCCCGGACACGGCGGAGGATTTTCAGGTAATCGCTGTGGTCCACGATCATGTGGGAGCAGGTGGTGGGGGCGAGGCAGTGCTTGCCGCCGTTGCACATACCCCGCAGCATCTGCTCGCGGCAGGATGGGAAACGGAAATTGGCGGTGGGGCCGCCGATGTCGTGGATGTAGCCCTTGAAATCCGGCTCGTGGGTCATCCGCTCTGCTTCGGCCACGATGCTGTCGGCACTGCGGCTGGTGACACGTCGGCCCTGATGCAGCTGGATGGCGCAGAAATTGCAGCCGCCGAAGCAGCCGCGGTTCTGGATGATGGAGAACTGCACCTCGCGGATGGCAGGCACACCGCCCATGGCCTCGTAGATGGGGTGGTAGCGGCGGGTGTAAGGCAGGGCGTAGACCTTATCCAGCTCCCAGCGGACGAGGGGCTTTGCGGGGATGTTCTGCACGAGGTACTTCTCGCTCTGCTTCTGGACGATGATATTGCCGCTGACGACGTCCTGATTGTCCATCTGGATGCGGCAGGCTTTCGCATAGGCCACCTTATCGGAGGCGACCTTCCTGAAGCCCGCGCATTCCACATACCGCTCGGGCAGGTGGTCGAAGTCGGTCAGGTAACAGGTGCCGTCCACATCGGTGATGCTCTCCACCGGCTCCCCTGCCGCCAGACGGCGGGCAATTTCCACGGTCTGGTGTTCCCCCATGCCGAAGCTGATGATGTCCGCGCCAGAGTCCTCGGCGATGCTGGGCAGGACGGTGTCCAGCCAGTAGTCGTAGTGGGCAAAGCGGCGGAGCGATGCTTCCAGACCGCCCAGAATGACGGGCAGGTCAGGGTATGCCTGCTTGGCAAGTCTGGTGTAGACGGTGGCGCTGCGGTCGGGCCGTGCGCCGCCCTTGCCGCCGGGGGAATACTCGTCCTCCGCGCGGGGGATCTTTGCGACGGAATAGTGACTCACCATGCTGTCCACATTGCCGCCGCCGATGAAGAAGCCGTACTTCGGCTTTCCGAACCGCTTGAAGTCCTCGCAGTCGGTGTAGCGGGGCTGAGCCAGCACGCCCACCTTGTAGCCCTCGGCTTCCAGCAGGCGGCTGATGATGGCGGTGCCAAAGCTGGGGTGGTCCACATAGGCGTCGCCGCCCACCACCACGAAGTCCAGCTGGTCCCATCCCCGGGCCTCCATGTCGGCCCGGCTGATGGGGAGAAATTCGGTGTAATGTTCCATAGTTATCCTTTTTCTTTCATGATGCCTGCCCTATACAGCAGGGCTCTATTGCTTCCGAGATCAAAAATTTTATTCATCCGGCTGATTCATCTGCATTTCCAGCCACTGCTGGCGGCTGATGAGGACAGCGCGGGGCTTTGCGCCCTCGTAGGGGCCGATGATGCCCTTTTCTTCCATCTCGTCCATGATGCGGGCGGCGCGGGCATAACCCAGCTTGCAGCGGCGCTGCAGCAGGCTGGTGGACGCCTGACCGGCGTCGATGACCACCTCCACGGCCTGCTTGAGCATCGGGTCACTGCCGCCCTCCTCGTCGGAGTCGGCAGAGCTGCTGCCCTTCTTGCCGTCCTGGATGGCGTGTTTTTCCATGGCCTCGATCATGGCCTCGTCGTACTGGACGGTGGCGCTCTTCTTGATGAAGTCCAGCACACGGCTGATCTCCTCATCCCGCACAAAGGTACCCTGGATACGGGTGGGCTTGGGTGCGCCCACGGGCATGAAGAGCATATCGCCCATGCCCAGCAGCTTTTCGGCACCGGCACCGTCGAGGATGGTGCGGCTGTCCACCTGACTGGACACGGCGAAGGCGATGCGGCTGGGGATGTTGGCCTTGATGAGGCCGGTGATGACGTCCACGCTGGGGCGCTGGGTCGCCACGATGAGGTGCATACCGGCGGCGCGGGCCTTCTGGGCGATGCGGCAGATGGAGTCCTCGACATCCTTGCCGACGACCATCATCAGATCGGCCAGCTCGTCGATGATGATGGCGATATAGGGCATCTTCTCGAGGTTCGGGTCCGCTGCCGCCAGCTTATTGAAGGACTTGATGTCGCGGACGTTGTTCTCCGCGAAGAGGTGGTAGCGGCGCTCCATCTCCTGCACTGCGCCGCCCAGTGCGCCGGCCGCCTTGCGGGGCTCGGTGACGACGGGCATCAGCAGGTGGGGGATGCCGTTGTACTCAGCCAGCTCGACGACCTTGGGGTCGATGAGCAGGAGCTTGACGTCCTCGGGGCTGGAGCGGAACAGCAGGCTCATGATGATGCTGTTGACACAGACCGATTTACCGCTGCCGGTGCTGCCCGCGATGAGCAGATGGGGCATCTTGCACAGGTCGGCCACCTGGGCCACGCCGGCGATGTCCTTGCCCAGCGCAATGCCCATCGGCGAGGTCATCCGCAAAAAGCTCTGGCTCTCGAAGACGCTGCGGATGTAGACCGGCGTTTTCTTATGGTTCGGCACCTCGATGCCCACGGCAGGCTTGCCGGGGATGGGTGCCTCCATGCGGACATCGGCCACCGCCAGGTTTAGGGCGATGTCGTCCGCCAGCGAAGTGATGCGGCTTATCTTGACGCCCGCCATGGGCTGGACTTCATACCGGGTGACCGACGGGCCGCGGGAAATATCCAGCACACGGGTGCGGACACCAAAGCTTTCCAGCGTGTCCACCAGCTTCTGGGCGTTGGCTTTCAGCTCGTCTTCCGCGCCGGAGTCGCTTTCCTCCGGGGCGCGCTCGAACAGCTCGATGGACGGGTACTGATACTGGAAGCTCTCCTCCGTCTCGGCCTCTTCGGCGGGGGCGTTCGCGGCCTGCTCCTCGGAGACAGCGGGCTTTTCCATGGCGGCTGCCACCAGCGTATTAAGGTCTTTTTCCTCCACCGGGTCGCTGGTGATGCTGATCCAGCCGTCCTCATCCGGCTCAGAGCGGAATGCCGCAGCATTCTCGGCGCTGACCGGCTGCGGGGCCGGTTCCGGAGTCGGGGTCCGATCATAGAGCGGGATGCCGAAGGAGAGCGGCGGCTCAGGCGCGGGCTGCCGTTCCGGCTCTTCTGCCGGGGCGGCGGGCGTGACGGTGGGTGTCACCGTCGGCTCGGGCTGGGCCGTGAAGAAGTCCTCGGCGGCGGTATCCACAGCGTCCGGGACGATGGGCGTCACGGTGGCGCGGATGGGCGCACGGCGGAGCGGGTCCATGCCGAAGGTGCCGCCGGGGCCGAGGATGATGGGCTCGATGGGCTCACTGCCGCCCTCGGTGACGGTGGTATGGTCAGGGCCTAAATCAATATCAAAGGGCGCACGGGGCCGGGACTTTTCCACCTGTACGGGAGCAGGCTCGGGCTGAGGCGGGGTCTGCGCTTCCGGTGCGGGCGCAGGGGCAGGCTCTGCCTGTTCGCCGCCCTGCATCACCTGATGGCCCCAGTGGAAGACGCCAGCCAGCCAGCCGGGAGGCTGGATATGGAAGGCGGGCGCGGCAGGCTCTTCGCCGCCGCAGCAGTCCTCGCCCACTTCGTCTTCCGGCAGGTCGTCGTCATAGTCCTCGTATTCCTCTGCCGCGGCCTCCTCGGCGGCGCGTTCTGCCAGACGCTCGGCCCGGCGGGCGGCATTCTGCTCGTGGACGGCAAGGCCCTTTTCGTGGACGCTGCCGCCCACGTTGCAGAGCCACTGCCAGCACTCGGCGGGCGTAACGTCGAAAATGTACAGACTGGCGCAGGCCGCCAGCGCCGCCATGACCAGATTGGCGGCGGGTCTGCCGCAGAGCAGCAGGAGCGTCCCGCCCAGCACAGCGCCCAGCGCACCGCCCGAGAGCCATGCGCTCATACCATTCTGATAACAGGCAGCGGTCATCTGCGCGGCGGTCTGGTCGGTGGGGATGTCAGAAAAGACGATGACCGTGCCGCTGGCGAAGATGAGTCCCAGCGCCAGCTTGGCGATGTGGGGCAGCAGGTCTTCGCCCCGGGTGTAGAGGATGGCCAGATAGCACAGCGCTGCGCCCAGCACAAAGCTTCCGCAGCCGAACACGCCGAACAGGACATCGTGCATCGTGCGCCAGGCCGAGCTGCCCGGCACGAAAGCCAGCGCCATGAGCACCAGCCCCGCAAACAGGGTGATGAGCCCCGCGGGCATCCGGTCCTGTGTCCGGTTCTTGCGGCGCGAGGCTGTGCTGCGCCCGGAGGTCTTGCGTTTTCTCTTTGCCATGTTTCCTAAAACCCGTTCCTTATTTTATATCATGAAGCAGGGCGCGCTCAGGGCGGCTCTGTCGGTGACGATGGAAGAATTTCGATACGACTCGATTCTTTCATTGTACCACGGGAAAAGTCAAATGGCAATTTATTTCCCCTCGATTTCTCGGTAGAGCCATGCCAGCGCATCCGACAGCCCGCCCAGCTCGTCGATGAGCTTTTCCCGCACGGCTTTTCGGCCATCCAGCACGGTACCCACGTCCATGACCAGCTCGCCCGTGCGCATCATCAGCTCAGTATAACGCTTCTCCGAGATGCCGCTGTGGGACGCCACGAAGCCGGTGATGCGCTCCTGCATCTGCTCGAACCAGCGCATGGTCTGGGGTACGCCCAGTATCATGCCGGAATGGCGGACGGGGTGGACCGTCATGGTGGCAGTAGGCACGATGAAGCTCCGCTGGGCGCTGACGGCCAGCGGGATGCCGATGGAGTGGCCGCCGCCCAGCACCACCGCCGCACTGGGCTTGGAGATGCTGGCGATGAGCTCCGCCAGCGCAAGCCCCGCCTCCACATCCCCGCCCACGGTGTTGAGCAGGACCAGCAGGCCCTCGATGGCGGGGTCCTCCTGCACGGCCACCAGCTGGGGGATGACGTGCTCATACTTGGTGGTCTTCTGTCCCTGAGGCGCTTCCACATGTCCCTCCACCTGCCCGATGACCGTCAGGCAGTGGATGGCGTGAGCTCCCCGGGTACGATAAACGCTGCCCATATCCTCGATCTGCTCTTTTTCCAGCCGCTGCTGCTCCACGGGGATGTTCTTCTCTTCCTGTGACATTCTGCGCATCCTCCTTTTTGCTTCATTTCAGCTTGTCCGGCATTCCTGCCGGTTATACTTCGGCAAAGATTTCTTTTCTTTCTCAAAAAAATGTGCCAAATGGTTTGACATTCTCTCTTCGCGCTGTATACTTTATACTAGAGATAAGATTGTCAAATATGTATCATTATTGTACAAGAAAGTACAAATCTTTTGCCGGAGCACCCTGCCGCTGCGCACTTCTCCCCGGCAATGCTGCGGATAAAAAGAAAGGAGACCCCCTATGAACACTCCCGGCAAAGCTTCTCTGCCCGTCATCAAGCGCCTGCCCAAATACTATCGCTACCTGCGCACCCTGAAGAACGACGGCATCACCAGCATCTCGTCCCGTGAGCTGGCCGCCCAGATGGGTACCACTGCCTCTCAGGTGCGGCAGGACTTCAACTGCATCGGCGACGTGAATGGCCGTCAGGGCATCGGCTACTCGGTGGAGAACCTGCTGAGCATCCTTGAGCATCTGCTCTTTGGCAACGGCGACCTCCTGCCCACCATCCTCATCGGCTGCGGCCGTCTGGGCAAGGCTGTGAGCCGCTTCATCACCACCGACACCAACGGCTACAAGCTCATCGCCGCCTTCGATAACGCCCCCGACGAGGTGGGCAAAGAGATCAACGGCATCCAGATCTTACACAGCGACGAGCTGGAAGCTTTCTGCGCCGAGCACCACCCCGAGGTGGCTGTGCTCTGTCTGCCCCGCAGCGGCGCAGAGGAGATCAGCGGCCGTCTGGTGGCTCTGGGCATTCAGGGCTTCTGGAACTTCTCCCACTACGATCTGTCTGTCTCCTACCCCGACGTGGTGGTGGAGAATGTCCACCTCGGCGACAGCCTGATGAGCCTGGGCTACCGGCTGCGCAATCAGGACTGAGCAGATACGATCGATAATACAGGCCCTCTCCGTCAGGCTTTGGCTGAGAGAGTCCTTTCATGAGGAGACTTTTTCGACATGGCAAAGCTTTATTTCCGTTACGGCGCAATGAACAGCGGCAAGAGCACCGCGCTGATGCAGGTGGCCCACAACTACGAGGAGCAGGGGATGCGGGTGCTCATCCTCAAGCCGAAGGTGGACACCAAGGGCAGCGGCGACCTCGTGAGCCGTCTGGGCGTCCGCCGCCCTGCCGATCTGCTGGTGCCGCCGGACATGGACCTGGTGGAGGCCGTCCGGGCCGCCAGCAGCGAGGGCCGGCCTCTGGCCTGTGTGCTCTGCGACGAGAGCCAGTTCCTCACCGCCGAGCAGGCCGAACAGCTGTTCATGGTGACGGTAGAGCTGAACATCCCCGTCATCTGCTACGGCCTGCGCTCCGACTTCTCCCTCAAGGGCTTCCCCGGCTCCACCCGGCTTCTGGAGCTGGCCCACACCATCGAGGAGATGAAGACCATCTGCACCTGCGGCCGCAAGGCCACCTGCAACTGCCGCAAGGTCAACGGCCGCTTCGTCTTTGAGGGCGAACAGGTAGCCATCGACCTTGAGAACGACGTCCAGTACGTCAGCATGTGTCCCCAGTGCTATTTCCGGGAGCGCAGCGCCTTCTACGCCGCCCGCCGGTGACTCTTTTCCCTGATTTTATGCCGTCCGCACGCCGGGCGGCATTTTTGTATCTTTTCTGCATCCGTGATATATCAGTCTGGGCCTGATTCGCGCGTTTTTTGCGCTATTGATATATCAGCTCGGGGCCGGAACTTTCTGTTATCGTTGCTTTTGATGTATACAACGCTCTTTCAACAAATTCTGCCTCGGTTACAAAATTCTTGCAATTCAGGCCAATCTTCTCCTGTTGCATCCCAGTTTTCTATGCAAATCGTTGAAGTATACAAGTTGCACAGTTTTTCGGTCCAAGTTTATTCATTATGGCAATGACGTCAAAACCGGGCAAAAAATAAGCGCAATATTTGTACGTTTTCTGCCGCTATCACTACAATTTGCATCTTTCTTTTTTTTCTTGCCTTTGGTATTATATTTGTATACAACGGATGCTTTGCAGAGGCGTCCGTGCAAGAAGATGTTTTCTACATAGGAGGAGAACGAAAATGAGCAAGGCAATTTCTCGTCGTGACTTTCTGAAGGTCTCTGGCGCTGTGGGTGCTGCCGGCCTGCTGGCCGCCTGCGGCGGTTCCGGCAACGCTGGTTCTACCGCCACTTCCACTGCCGCTTCTTCCGCCGCAGCTTCCGTGGCCGGCCTGTCTTCCGACCCCGTCACCCTGACCATGAGCTGGTGGGGCGGCGAGTCCCGTCACAACGCTTACCAGGAGGCCATCAAGGCTTTCTCTGCTGAGCACAGCACCATCACCGTCAACCCCACCTTCGCTGCATGGTCCGGCTGGGAGGACACCATGTCCACCAAGTTCGCTGGCGGTGTCGCTGAGGATGTCTGCCAGATCAACTGGAACTGGCTGTACAACTACTCCAAGAACGGCCAGACCTTCATCGACCTGAACAGCGTCTCCGAGTACCTCGACCTGACTCAGTGGGATGAGGCCAAGCTGGCTGCCTGCAACGTGGCAAACGCTCAGCAGTGCGTACCCGTCTCCATGACCGGCCGTATCTTCTACTGGAACAAGACCACCTTCGACAAGGCCGGCATCTCCTTCCCCACCACTCTGGACGAGCTGATGGCTGCCGGCAAGACCTTCCAGGAGAAGCTGGGCGATGACTACTATCCCCTGCACCTGGGCGCATACGACCGTATGATCCTGATGGTGTTCTACCTCGAGAGCAAGTACGGCAAGGACTGGGCCGACCCCACCACCTCCACCCTGAACTACGATGCCGACCAGATCGCTGAGGGCATCGACTTCATCAAGAGCCTGGTCGAGGGCCACGTCATCATGAGCCTGCCCACCTACTACGGCTCCAACGGCGACAACGCCGCTCACCAGTCCACCGAGTGGATCACCGGCAAGCTGGCCGGCTGCTTCGAGTGGGATTCCTCCGCTACCAAGTATCAGGACGCTCTGGACGAGGAGAACAAGCCCGGCTTCACCGTCGGCGAGGAGATCAAGTTCGGCGATTACAACGGCGGCTTCTCCAAGGTCTCCATGGGCCTGGCCATCACCAAGACCTGCGAGCACCCCGCGGAGGCAGCTACCCTCATCAACTTCCTGCTGAACGAAGAGGCTGGCGCTTCCATCATGGGTTCCGAGTGCGGCATCCCCGCTTCCAAGGCTGGTATGGCTGCCGCTCAGGCTGCAGGCGCTGTCAAGGAGCTGGTTGCCGAGGCAAACGGCAAGGTCATGGCTTTCGTTTCCAACAAGCTGGATCCCCTGTTCGAGTCCAACGACCTGAAAGCAAACGGCACCGGCGTTTACCAGGAAGTCTTCGACACCGTCGATTACGATAACAAGTCCGGCGCTGACGTTGTTGACATCCTGCTGGATGGCATGGATGCCGTCGGTTACACCGTCGAGTAATTCTTCCACACGCTGCAGTGGGGTCCGAGTTACGGTATAAACTCCCGCCCCCTCGATTCTGTTTGGTACATTGTAGGGGCATCCGCCGCCCAAGAGGTGGATGCCCCTTTTTTGCAAGAAAAAGATGTCTAAACTTTGACCAAGATGTGTCCAAACCATGCTGCACCCACCCCGAATTTTCAAAAAGGAGGATTCCCGGATGAAAGAAAGCAAAGCGCCCTCGCTCGGGCGTACCCCGGCCCAGAAGTTTTTTGACAAATGGCAGGGCCTGTTCTACCTGATCCCCTGGATCATCGGCTT
>ENA-ORCP01003311-ORCP01003311.1-human-gut-metagenome-genome-assembly--contig:-NODE-3311-length-12125-cov-6.121763_pt1 | contig 12125 bp, 7 predicted proteins | sample MGYA00242990_ERZ507991 | MGnify/ENA primary metagenome ERZ507991 (study PRJEB26167, sample SAMN06115496) | human gut metagenome | host: Homo sapiens | place: China:Henan | collected 2015-05-07 | study... | reverse complement strand
GCGCACACTTTACGTTCCATGAAAATCATAATGATAGCAATAACTGCATATGCCAACATGATACATACGCCAATTACAGAAAAATGTTAGTATATAATCAAATACAATGTTACGAAACAGAAATTCACAAAAATGTAAAATAAAGCAGAGTGTTACAATTAAAAATCAATTGTTTGAGGAGTGATAGCTATGAGAATGTTTGATATAATATCCAAGAAAAAATATAATGAATCATTGTCAAAAGAAGAAATTGATTATGTTATTAATGAATATACCAATGGCAAAATTCCGGATTATCAGATGTCGGCACTTCTTATGGCGATATATTTTAATGGAATGAATTATGAGGAAACAACCAATCTTACGCTTGCGATGGCACATAGCGGTGATATGATGGATTTGTCAGAGATAGGCGGCATTAATGTAGATAAACACAGCACAGGCGGTGTTGGTGATAAGACAACACTTATACTTGCACCTATGGTAGCTGCCTGTGGAGGCAAGGTTGCCAAGATGAGCGGACGTGGACTTGGCAATACTGGCGGAACAATTGATAAGCTAGAGAGTATTAAAGGCTTCAGGACTAAGTTAAGTGAAGAAGAATTTATTGATAATATTAAAGAGATAGGACTTGCACTTACAGGACAGACAGGCAATCTTGCTCCGGCAGATAAGAAGATATATGCTTTAAGGGACGTTACTGCCATTGTTGACAGCATACCGCTTATAGCAAGCAGTATAATGAGCAAAAAGATTGCCGCAGGTGCAGGGGCGATTGTGCTTGATGTTAAAGTCGGAAGCGGTGCATTTATGAAAAATATGCAGGATGCCGAGAAACTTGCAGAAGAGATGGTTAAGATAGGAAGTCTTGCTGGCAGAAACACAATAGCAGTAATATCAGATATGGATGAACCGCTGGGCCTTGCTGTAGGTAATGCACTGGAGGTTGCGGAAGCGGTAAAGACTTTAAAGAAAGAAGGTCCAGAAGACCTTATTAATCTCTGCCTTGAATTAGGCACACAGATGCTTATTGCTTCTAAAGTAGAAGAAAATGCAGACAAGGCACGAGGTATGTTACAGAATTCCATAGATGATGGAAGTGCATATAATAAATTCTTGGAATTCATTAAACGTCAGGGTGGGGATATAACTGTATTTGACGATTTAGATGAATTTACAGAATGTAATTATAAAATAGAGGTTAAAGCAGATAAAGAAGGCTATGTTCAAAGAATTGAGTCAGAACTTATAGGAGAAGCCTCGATGATATTAGGTGGCGGAAGAATGACAAAAGAAGATGTTATAGATTATTCTGTCGGCGTAAAGCTGTCAGCCAAGCGCGGAGATTATGTAAAATGTGGTGACTGCCTTGCCACAATCTATGCCGCCAATAAAGATAAAAACTAGTGGCCATTGAAGAAGATGTAAAGCCCGATCATAGTCACAATAAGTAATCCCCATAGGATAAGAACAATTCGTGCAGGTTTGTCCTCTATCTTTTCCATATTCAAGATGCCCAATTGCGGAGACTTATCCCACAGGCTGACTACTATCATGCCTATTCCGATGATAACGAATAAGTAGAAGGAAAGCAGCATAAAATGAGGCCACGCATTATATTGTTCGGCCGGAAATACCCATAAATACAAAATTCCCACTCCGATACTGAACACAGTTCCCAATGTCAGAGCCATATTAGCTGCCAGAGTAGTGGTGCGTTTCCAGAACACGCCAAAGAGAAATACAGCTGCCATCGGAGGAGCTATAAATCCCAGTACAGACTGGAAAACATTAAATAGATTCAGTCCCTTGATGCTGTCGATCGCTATGGTTATTATCACAGAGATTAGTGCACCGACTACCGTAACCACTTGTCCCACTCTGATAATCTCTTTCTGCTTGGCCTGCGGTCGGATTTTCTTCACATAGATATCCATCGTGAATACCGTACTTAATGCATTCAACGCAGAGCCGACAGTACTTACCAATGCTGCTGTCAATACAGCCAATACCAAGCCGACCATTCCTGTCGGGAACAAATGAGTCACCATTGTCATGTAAGCCTCATCGGGATTCTCCAATTGTGGGAATAAAGCGAGGCAGATAATGCCGGGAAGAATGTAAAAAGGTACATCTAATATTTTCAACCATCCGGTAAAGTTGGTTCCCATCTGTCCTTCTTTGAGATTCCTGGCAGCAAGAACCGGTTGCACCATCGACTGATCCGTACACCAAAACCAAACTCCCATAATAGGATAACCCAGGATAATAGGTAGCCAAGGAAAAGCCGGGTCATCATTTGGATGGAAAAGATTCCAGTAATCCGCCGGAACGGCGTCCACCAGTGCTCCTACACCGCCCACTTTATAGATTCCCATGATAGCCAGTGTGGCTGATACTACAATCAACAGTATCATTTGATATACATTCGTGTAGGCCACAGCTTTCAGTCCGCCGAGCATCGTGAAGAAAGCGGAGATGACAAGTAACAGCAATGCCGATTGCCACATAGGAATATCGAAGACCTGACGGATCAGAACTCCACCGGCAAATAAAGTCAATGCAAGCCATGAAATAAGAATGGTAATAATGGTATACCAGGCAAGGATGTTACGGGTAGATTGTCCGAAACGTTTTCCCATAAATTCGGGCAATGTCGTGATGCGACTACCCAAATATCGGGGAGCAAAGACAAAAGCAAGCAGACATATAAAGACAAATGCATACCAGGCATAATTCCCCGAAACAATACCAGTAGTAAATCCGGCACTTGCGGAAGCTATCAACATGGAAGGTCCGACATTTGTCCCCCACATGGAGAAGCCGATATGATACCATCTCAACGAATTCTCCGCAAGGAAAAGACTACTCCCCTTTTTTCGTTTTGAACTTGCCCATATACCAATAGCTATCAAAATAAGGAAGTAGGCAATCAGAATACTCCAATCTAATGTCTCTAAGAATTTCACATGCATAATTCAAGTATTAAATAAGTAACGTAAGTTTAAATCTAATTTTCTTTCAGGCAAGGATTACATGGATTTCACGGTTTTAATAGGCTATGTAATTAAGAGCCGTGTTGATCCGTGTAATCCGTGCCTTTTTATTCTATTTTTTATTTCCAATCAGTTCTTTGGCAACTGCTACGGCTGTATTCGCATTATCACTATATCCGTCCGCACCGATTTCGTCAGCAAACCCCTGACTGACGGGTGCTCCGCCAATCATCACTTTCACTTGATTACGAATACCGGCCTCTTCTAATGCCTGAATAACCTCTTTCATATACCTCATGGTAGTAGTCAGCAATGCGCTCATGCACAAGATGTCAGCATGGTTTTCCTTCACAGCTTCCACAAACTTGTCACAAGTCACATCAATACCAATATTAATGACTTCAAAGCCGCAACCCTCCAGCATGGAAGCCACCAGGTTTTTACCAATATCATGGAGATCTCCCTTCACTGTACCGATGACAATCTTACCGATTGTAGTGGAAGCACTTCCTGCCAATAAAGGTTTCAGTAGTTCCAAAGCCCCTTTCATGGCACGTCCTGCCATCAACAGTTGGGGAACAAAAGCCTTTCCATCCTGGAAACGTTGTCCCACTTCGCCCATTGCTTTAATCATATAATTATTGATAATCATTTGGGGAGCTACTCCTTCCGCAATAGCTTGCCGGGTGATTTCAACCGCAGGTTCCAGTTTCCCGGCAACAATGGCTTCATACAGAGGTTTCAGTTTATCCTCTTCCCGATGTTGTTCTTCCCATATACAAATACGTTCCTGTTCGGTAGCTGCCAAGTCGGCATCCTGTTGATGTTTATTAGTATTTACAGCGGTAGAAGAACCGGTATATTCTTCGACAATCCGCATGGCCTGTTCCACTTCCTTTTCGTTATGGAAATCCATTTCCAAATGTACACCGTCCGCGCCGATATGATCCAATAGAGGTTTTAGTTCGTCTAATGTCACCCAGCAAGCCATCACGCTCTTTCCTCCTGCCAGAATCTTCTTATACAGATCGTACCATTTGGGAGATCCTCCCTGTGGTTCGCCCACTCCGGGAGTCCATTGAATCGCATTCAATTCTTCAATTTCAAGCAAGGCAGGCAGGTGATGCATGGCTCCCACTCCATCCAGATGATAGAGAGTATAATCAATCTTCTGACATTGTTCACGAATAAAAGGTTGCACAAACCGGCGATAATCATCCTGACTAATCATGGTCGAAATATCACTTTGCAGTTTACTCATCTTTCCGGGAGCCCAGGACGAGAAATAACAGAAAGCCATCTCGTCGCCTTCACGGATGATGTCGTATAATTCATCAAATACTTTGAAGTAGATGTCGTTAATTTGCTGCATCTGTTGTTCCAGGATTTCGGGCTGCATCACTGTGTCCAATAATACCCTATCCGTTCCTTTCAGTGCGGCCAGGACATCCAGTCCTTCCATCAGGTCGGGCATACCGACAAAGTAGTGTCCGTTGGCTTTCGCTTTACAGGCTTTCAGGAGTTCTTTATGAAGAATCCAGTTCGGGTGTTCGGGGTTAAAGACTATTTCATCGGTGAAATCCGGGTTGGGATGAATCCAAATGGTATCTTCCCCACCTTCAAACACTCCGCCTAAGATGGCGGCCAGTGAGCCGGGACCCAGTTGGGTATTTGCAACCGGAAGAATATCCGCTTTCAGACTGCTGTGCGCTACGTACCAGTCCAGATATTCTGCCCTCCATTGAGGGTCGAACCATTTTTGCGACAAATCTTTTGCCGGCGCGGGAGGTACTATCTCTGCATGTGGTTGCACTCCTTCCTGGAAGTGTTCCCACATATTGAGAATGATTCCTTTATGGTTCCACCAATTTATATAACGTTGTTTTGTTTCTTCTAAATTACTCTTCCATGTTTTCATACTCTGCCATTTTATTTATTCTACTCAAGTTTCGGAAGTTATTTATTAGGTTGAAAGCCTCTTGGTATATAGCGTAAGGTATCACTCTACGCTATATTATGTAAGCCTTTCAGGCTACTTACAAAACTTGAGTTATTTCTATTTATCTATTCCAAAATCCTTTATAATCATTATCTATGCGTAAAGCTATGCTCTTGCTTAAATCCATTTCATCCGTACAGTCCACGTCTTCCGGATAGATGGGGATCACGGCATTTGCACGCACATATACGGGCATTTCTTCCAACGGAACATACACGTCTCTCAACCAGCATGCTCCTTCCAGACGTTCTCCCGTAAAGAAGTTCACCCATTTTCCTTCGGGAAGATAGATATCCCGAAGGTTTTCGCTGTTCATCACCGGAGCTACCAGGAAATCATTGCCGAAATAGTATTCATCATCTATATACCAACAAAGCCTATCTTCCGGATGATGCAGAATGAGTGCCTGCAAGAGCGGATAGCCGCTTTCTATGGCTAGTTTACTTTGTTCTACGATGTATGGAATGAGCGAATAACGCAATTTCCACCACTTTTTCACCAACGGAGCTATGGTCGGATAGTGCCAGGGTTCACGCTTATTGGTTCCGTGATAACGGATATGCGATGTGAATACGCCGAATTGAGTCCAGCGCATGTACACATCATCTGCTACTACCGAGTTCATAAAATTGGGCAATGTATGGAAGCCGGGAACATCATGGCTCCAAAAAGCAAATCCCGACAGGCCGAAATGTAGACCGCCTTTCAGAGAACCTGCCATTCCATCCCAGGAACTACAGGAATCGCCTCCCCAATGCAAAGGATAACGCTGGCATCCCGCCCATGCGGAACGTGCCCAGACTATGCCGTCACCTGTCACTTCTTTCGTAATTTCGTAAGCGGCCTTTTGATAAAGCAGGGCATACAGGTTGTTCAACAATTCCGGCTTCATACCTTTATAGAGGGCGTCCATGTGAATGTTTTCACCGAAATCGGTTTTGATACAGGTTACTCCCATATCCAGGAGTTGTTTCAATAGTCCTTTGTACCATTCGGTTGCTTTCGGATAAGTAAAGTCGATTGTTCCGGCATAATCCAGGGCGGAGAAGTTGGAACCATCGGTCGCTTGTTGTTTGGTCAATGGGGCTATATAATCATTGGCTCTGGCTTCATCAATCTGCTCTGCATTTTCTGCAACGTATGGAAGTTGCCATAAAGAGACACGATAGCCGGTCTTTTTCAACCGCCCGATGAATCCTTTCGGATCAGGGAACCGTTCTTCATTGAATTTCCATTCGCAGAGCCAATCGGTACGAAACCAGCCCGTATCCAGATGAATTACATCACAGGGATAGTGTTCGGTACGCATGCGGTCGCATATTTCGTCTACTTCATCGGCACTGAAATAAGTCATACGGCTCATCCAAACGCCAAAACTCCAAAGAGGAGGCATAGACGGATAGCCGGTCAGGTCACGATAACCGCGAAGAATATCTTCCATCGTATCACCGCCTATTACAAATACATCCAGCAATGCCTGGTCGCTTAGAAACTGTACGGAACGAGTGGAATGTCCGGCCAGCGAGAGCTTGCTATGAGCACATGTATGGTAGAATGTTCCATACATGCGGCTGGATAGATAGAAGGGGATATTCTTATAAGTACGCCGGTTATTGACTCCTTGCCCGTCCTGGTTTTTCAGGAAGAAAGTCTGTCCGCTTAAGTCCATTTTAAAGAAACGTTCTCCGGTTCCGGCAAAACATTCATCGGGCTTACATTCAAAAGAAAGCGTTGCACGTTCTTTCCGACCGTCGCGTTTGCAAAAGGCAACAGGTAACGCATCGTAGCGGGGAGGCGAAAAATGGTCGTAGGCTGACAAGCGGATTTCACGCTTTCCGTCAGGGTATAAAGTGATGTCAAGCGTTTCTTGAGGGTCGGGAAGCAATTCGCTCCATCGGTCTAATAGAGGCTCTTCCACATTGATAACGGCACGCTTCGTTCCGTCCTCCGTCGAAAGAATCCATTTTCCTTTTTGTTCTTTTATAAACAGGGGCACTTTCTGAATCCGGTCACTGAATTGTAGCATTTCCGACTCATCTGTCAGTACATAATCACCGAAGCCAAGAAACAGACGGGTGATGCCGATGTTATACTGACGGATGATTAACGTATATTCCTCCTGGGGAACATCGGTATCCGCCATCATATCGTTAGCCAGCTTTTGCTTCTGAAAGGGAACTGTTACGTAAATATCTCCTTCCTTTTCATAAACAGCCGTTGGCTTGTATGCTTTCCAAAGCGACTCATTCCTTGATAACTCGGTATCGAAATCAAGGAAATCAAATAAATGGTAGTTCGTTGGTTTCATCTATTTTATTGATTAAATATCGTTTATTGATTACTATAATTATCATATTAGTTTGAATGGTTACCATACTAGTCTAGTTCTAATGATTATTACACTAGTTTATTGATTGCTATACTAGTACATTGATGACTATGTTAATCCATTGATTTGTTTCAATCTTGCTTTATTCTTCCAGCTTTGTACTTAATACTATCCGCCACTTGAGGCCCGTTATTCTTCCACACGTTCTTTTTCCCGGGGCGGTTCGAATCAAAACGTTCAGTGGGACACCAGTTGTTTTCCATTGTATATCCGTCCGTAGCTTCATCCAGATAGATATAAAAAGCACGGTCATTCGTAGCGTAGGGGGCTTCGATTAAATGTTCGATCCGATTATTTCGCATGACGGAATCCGGCTGGTTGGAAAGAGTATACAGACCGCCTGCATCGTATAGCCGACGGGCAAAGTGATGTACATAGTTTGCTTCTATCCGGTTGTTACACATTCCGCTCTCCAGCGATGTCCATCCCCAGCCTACACAAATCCCTGAATAGTTCAGATGGCAGACTTCATTATGAGAAATATCCATGTTTCTGACATATCCGGCGCCGATACCTACACACCCCCAGTCTTCATTAGTCACATTACTAATGAAATTGTTTCTGATAGTAATATGGGAACATAATTCCCGTACGTCAGCAGGAATAAAAGGGACGTGCGTCTCAAATCCTCCGTCCGGAAATGCACCGACCAGTAAAGCCGTTCCTCCAATATCCGTAAATTGACAATCTTCGACGCTCGATGCAGTAACGGCCCATTCATAATCCAGTCCAGTGGACGATAAATGACGGAAGGTGCAATGCTTGAAATCAATATGTTCGGCACCTCTTACACGTATCGCTGTTTCGGGACGGGTGATCCAAGCTTGGTTCTCCAGTTCCGCTTTTTCCGGAAGCCCCGGTTCTTGTAGTTTATAGGCATCCAATAAAGGAAATCCCCCTTGCAAGGTGACGTGTCCCTGATAAGAAGGACGCATCCAGGAGGTATGCGCAAAAGTAATTCCGTTAAATTGTATATGTTTTACCGGACGGGACAATGTACCGTCTATGGTCACTAAAGTTTCCAAAGCAGGGATAATCACTTCAGCTGTTTCCATATTTTCGTCCGCCTGCGGATAATAGTAAATCGTGCCAGAAGGATATTCCTGAAACCATTCACCGGGTTGGTCCAGCAATTCCAGTGCATTGGTCAGACAAAAGGAAGAATTTCCTTTCTCTCCTCCGATGACGGGTTGCGGCCAGGGATGCGCAAACTCCAGGTGACTTTCGGGTTCATGGAAGCGAACTACAGCTTGTCTGTCTTTCGCGTCTATACTTTTCACGCGCAAAATAGCAATCGCCCAGCGTTGATGGACAATCATTTCCAGTTGACCGGCATTTTGAAGTCTTTCCGGATTTACACTTTGAGAAACGGGGATCGTAATTGTCTGCTCTTCCGGATTGAAGTCAATCATTCGTTCCAATCCTCCGTCAGGAAATTGCGCAGCTCTTTGAACTTTATGACCGTTCACCCACATTTGCCGGGTTTCTACCCTTCTATTTCCTATTAGGGGAGCCTCTGCCGACCATATCTTCTGCCTTAGCTTTTCAGGAATTGCCGGATGATTGCATCCACGCTTCCACCCCGTAACAGCAACTCCACCACTAATTACAGGGTGAGCACCATCTACTGCACAAATCACCGTTGGAGAATCGGGTGTCCCACTATCTTCCGGACGAAGAAACAGAGAATTGCGCTGGGCATAAACACCCTCTTCCAAACGAATATAAATTCCTCCGGCTACTTCCGGCCGATTCAGTCTACGCCATTCACGAGCCTGCTTGATTGCCCGGTTTAATGTATAAAACGGAGCTTCCTTTGTCCCGGGATTCTTATCATTCCCCTGCAGGGATACATAAATTTCTCCCGCAAAAAGCGAGGGAAACCACCCCAAGAAAATGATAAAAGAAAGATAAATAAAAGTCTTTTTCATGGTACTACCTCAATGTGCTACTTCAATAAAGACGAACACACATCGATTTAGTACTCTATGTAAAGGCAATAGATAGGTTATTCTTACGAATGTTTTACAACATCAAATAGGTTACCGAATAAGACCTATGATAAATTGATAGCAAAAATAACCGCAGACAACGAACTTCAGTAAAGTTCCGAATATAAATCCGAGTAAAGAGCCCACACCTGATTTGAGTGCCTGCGAGAACTCTTTATTTCCTAATAGTTCACCAATCACCGCCCCTAGAAACGGACCGAGAATAATACCCCAAGGCAAGAAAAGAAGACCGACAAGAGTTCCTATAATACATCCCCAATTACCCCATTTACTACCGCCACTATACTTGCTTCCCAGCATCGGAGTGAAATAATCCAATACCTGCAAAACAGCTACAATCAATAACCATACGATTAATTGTGTCGTAGAATATTGTACCTTATCCGTGAAGTGCAGAATGACCAACCCCACATAAGCAATAGGCGGACCGGGAAGAAACGGCAGAATACAACCTGCTAACCCGGCTATCATACAAAGGGCACTAATTACGATCAAAATAATGTCCAACATAATCTGTTTTTTTAGTTCTGCACAAAAATACAGTATCTTTCATTAAATACAAGCTAACCCCGAGAATTATTTCCGCCTCTTCACTACTGTTTCAGAATAGTTTTGCCAAGGCTGCAATTCTTAGTGTGAATGAGTTTTTCCAATACTTTTTTGAGGATGCCTCGTACCCAACAAGAACTTTTACTATCTTTGTATCGTTAACGCTATTAATAAGCAAGTTATAAAATAAGAAATCAGCAGGAGGACAGAAAATGGATCCAATGGAATATATAGTACCCAACAGAAAGCGTTTACCTTACGGTATGATGAACTTCGCAGTCATCCGCCGCGAAGACTATTATTATGTAGACAAAACCCGCTTCATTCCTATGATAGAGCAGGCAGACCGGTTCTTTTTCTTCATCCGTCCCCGCCGCTTCGGCAAAAGCCTCACGCTGAACGTACTGCAACACTACTACGATGTGCGTACCCGCGATAAGTTCAACGACTTATTCGGCGACCTCTACATCGGGAAGCATCCCACAGTAAACCGCAACAGCTATCTGGTGCTTTACCTTAACTTTTCAGGCATCACCGGCGAACTGAACGATTATCGAAAAGGATTGGATGCACATTGCCAAATCCGCTTCGACTTCTTCTGTGAAGTCTATTCCGACCTCCTGCCACAAGGTATCAGAGAACGATTGGACGAAAAGGACGGGGCTGTCAACCAACTGGACTATTTGGTTTCGGAGTGCGAACGTGCCGGACAGAAAATGTATCTCTTCATCGACGAATACGACCACTTCACCAACGCCATCCTTTCCGATGCCAAAAGCTTGCACCGTTACACTGACGAAACGCATGGCGAAGGTTATCTACGTGCTTTCTTCAATAAGGTGAAGGCAGGAACTTATTCCAGCATAGAGCGTTGTTTCATCACTGGCGTAAGCCCCGTAACGATGGATGACCTGACGAGTGGCTTCAACATCGGCACAAACTACTCACTTACCCCTCAATTTAACCAAATGATGGGGTTCACCGAAGAAGAAGTGCGCGAAATGCTGACTTATTATTCAACGAACAGCCCTTTCCGCCATACTGTTGACGAACTGATGGAAATAATGAAACCGTGGTACGACAATTATTGCTTCGCGCAGGATTGTTACGGTGAAACTACCATGTACAACTCCAACATGGTGCTCTACTTCGTGAAGAATTACATAGATAACGGCAAAGCACCACGAGAAATGATAGAAGATAATATACGTATCGACTATGAAAAGCTGCGTATGCTCATTCGAAAGGATAAGGAGTTTGCACACGATGCTTCCGTCATTCAGACTTTAGTGAGTCAAGGCTATATCACTGGTGAACTGAAGAAAGGTTTCCCTGCCGTCAACATCACCAATCCGGATAATTTTATAAGCCTGCTCTACTATTTTGGAATGTTGACCATTAGCGGAATAGATAAAGGCAAGACCAAACTGACCATTCCGAACCTGGTGGTTCAAGAGCAGCTCTACACTTATTTGCTGAATACCTACAACGACGCAGACTTGAATTTCAGCAGCTACGAAAAGAGCGAACTTTCAAGTCAGCTCGCCTATGATGGCAATTGGCAAGCCTATTTCGATTACATTGCCGACTGCCTGAAACGTTATGCATCCCAGCGTGACAAGCAAAAGGGCGAATTCTTCGTTCACGGCTTCACCTTGGCCATGACCGCGCAAAACCGCTTCTACCGCCCTATCTCCGAGCAAGATACACAAGCGGGTTACGTCGATATTTTCCTCTGTCCCATGTTGGACATATATTCTGACATGAAGCACAGCTACATCGTTGAGTTGAAGTACGCCAAATATCGCGATTCTGAAAACCGTGTGGAGGAATTGCGTCAAGAAGCCATCGCCCAAGCCAACCGCTATGCCGACACGGACACGGTGAAACAAGCTATCGGCTCCACGCAACTACACAAGATTGTAGTGGTATATAAAGGTATGGAAATGCGGGTATGCGAAGAGTTATAATGAACAATTTCTTCACCCTTCACTTTTCCTTGTATTATCCTATCTATAAGCAGTTTATAGGTGAAGGGTGTTCCCTTCACCCATCCTTTCACGGTAAGCGTCTCCGCGATTCTATATAGTGTATTAAAATAAAAAGGAGGTGTGTCGTAATGCACGATGCACCTCTTTTTTTGTTCATCACTATACAAATCTGTTCACTTTCTTTAAGCT
>ENA-ORCP01003302-ORCP01003302.1-human-gut-metagenome-genome-assembly--contig:-NODE-3302-length-12138-cov-5.108615_pt1 | contig 12138 bp, 9 predicted proteins | sample MGYA00242990_ERZ507991 | MGnify/ENA primary metagenome ERZ507991 (study PRJEB26167, sample SAMN06115496) | human gut metagenome | host: Homo sapiens | place: China:Henan | collected 2015-05-07 | study... | reverse complement strand
CAATGCAACATTGTCCAATGCAGTCTGCCGGGGCAGCAAATTAAAATTCTGAAAAACAAACCCTATTTTTTGATTGCGAATTTCTGACAGCATCCGATCGGTACAAGTTTGCATCGGCTTTCCGTCTAATAAGAACTGTCCGCTGGTTGGACGATCCAGTAACCCAATCACATTCATCAAAGTAGATTTTCCAGAACCGGAAGGCCCCATAATGGCAAGATATTCACCAGTATCGACAGACAGAGAAATATTTTTCAAAACAGGAATCGGTACTTTTCCCTGTATATAATCCTTACAAATATTTTGCAATTCCAATAGCATGGTTTCACCGCCTTATGATTCCGGATCTACCGGTGCAGCATCTGCACTGGAATCCTGCTCTGCGGATTCTTCCGGATCCACATCAAATTCGGGATCCAGCTCTCCGCTCACCGACTGATCGGGATCAATCGCTTCGAAAGGAATATCTTCCCCATCAGCAGGCATCTCATCAGAATTAGAATCCGACTGTTCCTTTTCGTATTCTTCATAGCTGGTGGTGGTACGCATTCCCTCTTGATAGTCTTCTGCTGGATAAGCAAGGTATTCATCCCCAGATAATCCATCGGCAATTTCAACATCTCCCATGGCTGCATCCTGCTCTCCCAGTGTCACATAACGTTTTTCCAGCTTGTCCTTTTTACCAGCAATCCAAACATAGGGCTGATCAGTATCAGCATCTACCACATAATCGGCATACAGCCAGATGCCGGACTTCTCAATGGTTGAACCTTCCGCCGGTGTAATCAGCACATGCTGCCCCAGCATCAAGCCATCGGATGTATCCAATTTAATGTAAAATGCGTAGGAAGAACTGGTGCTGGCTTCATCGCTATAATAGCCCATGGAGTTATTCTGCTTGTTTTCTGCCTCCATGTTAATTTCGGAAATGGTGCCTGTCCAGGTGGAATCGTCAATTCGGGACTTGAGCACAACCGGTTCTTCTTGATAGATGGTCTGAATGTTCTGTTCATTGGCAATTCCTTTGACACGGAAATCGCCGTCTGCTAAAATGGTAAGCATGACATCCGTATTGTCTGCCTGCATCTGCTCTTTCGTCCGAACTGTTTTAATGGTTCCGCTCTTGGTTGCCGTTACCGTTGCGTGCTCAATGGAATTTTTCAACTTGGTCATTTCTGTTTGCTTAACCTTGATGTCATATTCATTTTTGGCAAGATCGGTTTGCAGAGACTGAATTTGTGTGGTGTAGGAAAGCTGATCGTCCGCACTTGCCTGCTGTTTTTCTGCTTCCAGCTGCTGAATTTGCTGTGTGGTGGTTGTATTTTCATTTTGCATGCGTTCAATGTCCAGATTACCCTGATCCAGTTGTAATTGCATGGCTGTTACATCATAAGAAAACAACGGAGTGCCCTCTTTGACGGAATCGCCTTCTGATACAAATACCTGATCCAGCGTTTTTTCACTGTCCACCTTGACTTCGGTCACCTCCTGAGATTCTACAACACCGGAATAGTAGGTCTGGAATCCATAACCTGCTGCGGTATTGATCTCTTTTAGGGAAGTGACATATGCAAGTCCATCTGCCTGAGAGGACTGCTGATGCTTCCATATGAAAATACCGGATGTTGCAACTGCTGCTGCACCTGCAACTGCGATGACTGAAATGAGAATTGGTTTTCTTTTCCCTGCCATATTCCTTCCTCCATATCTGATCCTGTCTAATTTGAAATGTTTGGATATTCAACTGTTGTACATCAGTTGCAACGCCATTATAGCATACCCATTCTTGTTTGTCAAGAACATTCAAACCGATTTTCATCGAATCATCTAAAAGTCTGTTTTTACGGCACCAAATGGAAAAATCCATATATTGTTCAGATGCCAATATTGACAAGTTTGGAAAAAACAGGTACAATAAAAAGGTATTACGAGATGCAAATTATCCTTGCATAGAAACGGAGAGAAAAAATTATGAATATTGCAGTTGCACAGTCCGGTGGTCCTACCTGTGCCATTAACGCTTCTTTGGTTGGCGTCTTTCGGGAAGCGCTGGCACATACAGAAATCGATGCTATATTTGGCTCCATCAATGGAATTGAAGGCATCATTCGGGATCATATGGTGGATTTAAAAAGCATCATTCGAAGCAATGCCGATATGGAACTGCTTCGGCAGACACCGTCTACCGTACTGGGATCCTGTCGATATAAGCTGCCGGATTGGCGGGAAGATGACGCCGTTTATCAAACCATTGCAGCCTGTTTCCAGAGAAGACAGATCAATGTCTTCTTCTACATTGGCGGAAACGACTCTATGGACACGGTCATGAAGCTTTCAGAATACTTTGCTGAAATTCACTTAGATGTCAAAGTCATCGGAATTCCAAAGACCATTGACAATGATCTCCCCTGTACCGACCATACCCCGGGATTTGGATCCGCAGCAAAATATGTTGCCATCACCACACAGGAAATTGTACGGGACAGCACGGTATATAGTCTCCCGTCTGTTACCATTATTGAAATCATGGGTCGGCATGCCGGCTGGCTGGCTGCCTCTTCCTGTGTTTTACGCGTGAATGGAGAATCTGCACCGCACTTAATTTATGTACCGGAATGTACCTTCTCTGTAAAGCGCTTTTTGCAGGATGTCAAAAAAGAAATGGCAAAACACAAGGCAGTTGTCGTTGCCATTTCAGAAGGCGTTTCCTTGGACGGCGATGCAGAATCCGCCTATCAATCCGGTGAAACAGACTGCTTCGGTCATAAGTACTTATCCGGAGTCGGCAAAGCACTGGAACAGATTGTACGAAATGAAATCGGATGTAAGGTGCGTTCCATCGAACTGAATGTCATGCAGCGCTGCTCCTCCCATATTTGTTCCAAGACCGATATTACAGAGGCCGAGCAGATCGGCGCTGCCGGTGTCCGCTGTGCCTTAAAGGGAGAAACCGGAACGGTAATGGTTTTCCGCCGTGTCCGCAACATGCCATATACTATTGCAATTGAATCTGCGTCGGCAAGTAAGATTGCCAATCAAGAACGATACCTTCCTGCCTCTTTCTTAAATGCCCAGCAGAACAATATCACCGATGAAGCACTGCAATACTTCCTGCCGCTGATTCAGGGAGAAGTGCAAATTCAAATGGAGAACGGGCTGCCAAAGCATTTCACCGTGCAGGAAGCAATCTTAAAGTAACAGCTGGCTGTACAAACCAATTTTCAATCCATTATAAAAAAGCCTATTGGAAAAGGAACTTGCAAATGTTCTGATCCAATAGGCTTTCCTATTCCATTTTTGTAGATTAAGATCAAAATGTCCCTCCTTTCTGATTTTTAATTTGGAAAAGATCCATAAATGTCGATGGCTCTGCTCAAATTTCTATTTACAAAAACATATGTTCGTGCTATAATGGACGATGTTTAAAAGATGCATCATCTTTAGGAGGGATTTTTATGAAATGGAAACAGTGGCTGGCAGGAATGCTCACCATTTTGATGGTAATTGGTTGCCTGGGCGGATCAGTATCCGCAAAAGCACTGCAACCAGATTCCAAAGCAACGGATTCTTATGACTTTATGCAAATTTCCGATCCGATTTTAACCCTACAAGTGGGAGAGCAAAAGTCTTTAACCATACTTCATGCCTCTTCCAGCCGAATAGTACATTGGTTTACAATGGATGCAGACGTTGCGGATGTGGAGCAAAGCGGAATGGTAACCGGTGTTGCGCCTGGCATTGTAACTTTGTATGCGGTTATTTCCAAAGAACATGTCCTGCAATGCCGGGTGGTGGTGCAGCCAGCTTCCCATCCAGCCGTCACCAATCTGCCCACTGCTACGACTACTTCCGCACCGATTGTGACAACGCAATCAACCACAACTGGAACCACTCCAACCGACCAACCGGCGCTTTCTGCATCAACCTGTACGCTTTCTGTCGGAGAAACATTCCAGCTTACAGCAACGGAGATGGAGAATGTGGTCTGGTTCAGTCACGATCCGCAAATTGCTTCTGTTACGGATGGATTGATTACAGCCAACCAGGCTGGTGAAACCATTGTTTATGCCATTTTCCCGGAAAATGTTGTTCGTTCCTGTACAGTTACGGTAATCCAGCATACCCCGCATCTTTCTAAGGAAGCCCTTACTGTAGCTGTCGGCGAAGTCGCACCATTGACCGTTCTAGATCTTGCACCCAATCAAACGGTTCAGTGGTCCAGCGAAGATGACACCATTGCCGATATCATTGATGAAACCATCATCGGCGTTCATCCTGGAACGGTTGTCGTTTCTGCTACGATTGGGGAAAACCTAGTTCTTTCCTGTACCGTTACCGTACAGGCCGCATCTGCGCAAACAACTGCAATTGTTACAACCCAAACGGAATCAACAATAACCACCACTACAACAACAGTTCCCATACAAACGACAACTGGAACCACCATTGCTGCAGGGCCATTCCTAGAACAGGAATATATCACCATGCAAATGGGCGATATACAGTCTATGCTTTTGGAAAACATAGCAGCAGACGAACCAGTTTCCTGGTTCTCCAAGGATGAAACAATTGCAACAGTCGATCAACAAGGCGCCGTAACAGCCGTTTCTACTGGAAATACACGAATTTGTGCCGTGATTCCAGGATATGGTGTGCTATACTGTGCTGTACGGGTAATCTCAGATCATGCTTATGACACCGGAGATGTCAACGGTGATGGTGATATCACCTTAGCAGACGCCACCCTGACGCTTACGTATTACGCAGAGGAAGCGGTTTCCGGGCATCCACAGTTTTCCGATATGATCGTCTGCGATGAGGCTTCTGCTTTTTCTGCTGCCGATGTGGATCAGGATCGCACCATTACCTTATCAGACGCTACGCTAATCTTAACCTACTATGCGGAACTCGCAGTCGGAAACACACCCGACTGGAACAAGCTGCGCACCTAACCATCGAGCACAAACCCTATCATATAAAACATACACACTGCAAGAAACACCGAGCATCTGGTTGCGCAATCCCGCTTCCACTGCTCGGCATTTCTTTGGAACCAATTCCTAAAACCCTGCAAAAATAGGGAAAATTTGCCGGTTCGTTCATTGACAAAAAAGGAAAAACATGCTACAATTATAATATCTATTAGCATGCAGATTGTTGTGTTCGCACACCCCATTGCAAGGATACAACGCTGCAAATTTTTAGTAGGAGTGAATGTAAATGAAGAAAGGTGTCACGTTAAAGAAGAAGCTGCTGGCAACTGTTTCTGCTGGTGTACTGGCTGCAACAGGAGTAGCTTCCGCACTGACAAGCAGTGTAACTGCTGCTTCAACAGAAGATTTGGGATTGGATAACTATGCAAAACTTTTGCAGTATTCCCTGTATTTCTTCGATGCAAACATGTGCGGCGATCAGGTCGGAGAAAAAAGCGCACTCTCCTGGAGAGACGATTGCCATACAGGCGATACGGCTCCGGGCGGCTTCCACGATGCCGGCGACAACATCAAATTTGGTCAGACAGAAGGCTTCACTGCTTCCACGCTGGGATGGACTTATTACGAGTTCAAGGATCAGTTTGACAAAACTGGAACAACCGATCATTTTAAAGTTATTACCGATTATTTCTGTGATTTCTTTAAAGCTTCCACAACACTGGATGCCAATGGTGCTGTCAGCCAGTTCGTTTACCAGGTCGACATTAACAGTGACCACAGCACTTGGTGTGCACCGGAAGGCATGGCAAGTAGAACCAATATTGGACAAAATGTCTATCGAGTTACAAGCGGTGCCAGTGACATTGCAGCTCAATATGCAGCTGCCTTGGCACAAAATTACATCAATTTTGGCAATCAGGAAGATCTGACCTATGCAACTGCTCTGTACAACTTTGCAATCAGAGATCGTCAGCCAGCACCGGCAAACGAAAACAACTACAACAGTACAGAATGCCAGGATGATATTTCCTGGGCAGCTGGTTGGATGTACTTGGCAACCGGAGAAGAATCCTACAAGACGGAAAACGGAAAATACACCAACGCTTCCAACTATGGACAGCAGGACTATATGTATAACAATTCCGGTTTGGGCGCTGCTATTATCAATGCAGAAATCACTGGCAACTGGAGCAATGCCACCAATTACATTGATGGCAAAGTAAACGGAAGCCAAAATCAGTATTATGTATACAACAGCTGGGGCAGCGCAAGACACAATACCTTGATGCAGCTCTGCGCATTGGTTTGCACCAAACACAAAGATGAATCCGGAAAGGATTATTCTGCATGGGCAAAGCAGCAGATGAACTATCTGCTGGGTGACAACAGCAAAAATGTATGCTTTGTAGTTGGCTACAACAGCATTTCTGCTACCTCTCCGCACCACCGTGCAGCATCCAACATCACAATCAGTTCTGATTGGCATGAATACAACAACTGGGACGGAAAGTATGCTTCCAGCGGTGGACATACCCTGTATGGCGCTCTGGTTGGCGGTCCGACCAACACCAACTTTGATTACACAGACTCTGCAAAGGATGCAACCTCCAACGAAGTAGCGATTGACTATCAAGCTGGATTAGTTGGTGCAGCTGCTGCATTGTATGCAATGTATGACACAGGTTCTGTTGTGGCAGAAATTGGCCCAGAAGTAACTGTTTATGCTTCTGAAAAAGCTGCTGCAAACGGAGAAACACCGGTAACAACAACCACCACTGAAGCAACCACGACTACCACGACAACGACTACCACAACTACTACGGAAACAACCACCACGACAGAAGAAACAACAACCACAACAGAAGAAACCACGACAACCACTGAAGCAACTACAATCACTACAGATGCAACCACAACTACAACGGATGCAATCACAACCACTACAGAAACAACCACAACCACCACTGCAACAGATGAAACCACGACTACAACGGATGCAACCACAACTACAACAGACGAAACCACAACTACCACTGCAACAAATGAAACTACAACTACAACGAATGCAACCACAACCACTGCTGCAACAGATGAAACCACAACTACAACGGATGTAACCACAACCACTACTGCAACAGACGAAACCACAACCACAACAGATGCAACCACAACCACCACTGCAACAGACGAAACCACAACTACAACGGATGCAACCACAACCACTACCGCAACAGATGAGACGACAACCACTCCAGCTGGTACTGCATCTACTACTACTACTACAACCACAACAACTGGATCAGTAACCGGTACCACGACAACTACCAGTGCTGTTTCCAGCGTAATTCCGCCGGTTCTGCGGTACGGCGACCTCAACGGAGACGGCAACGTTTCATTGGCAGATGCTGTTCGTCTGTGCAAGTACCTCAATGGCACAGTTGAACTGAGCGATGGTGCATTGGCAAATGCAGATGTGAATGCTGATGGAACTGTGAACGATCAGGATTTGCTGATTCTGGTACAGTATCTGGCTCGTCTGGTAAATACCCTGCCGAGTGCATAAGCATTTGATTTTAAAAATAGGATCGTTCTTATAAAAAAGGAGCCTGCAAGTTGCAGGCTCCTTTTTTAGGATTCTGATAAAATACGCTGCATATAGGTTTCCGTAGACAGGAATCCAGACCGATTATACCGGTTTAAATCATATAAACAATTGGGATCTTTGGTAATATAGTTGGGCTTCTCCAGGCAAGTCAAAGTCAATAAGAACCCAGCGTCCTTCAACACTGCATTGCTTTCCTGACAAACGAATCCATATGGGTAGGCAAACACAATGGGCACCTGATTCAACTCCTCCCGGCAGCGATTTTGCAAAATCTGCACATCCGCTGAAAAGAATGTGTGATAATCCTCCTCTGTTTCCCAATCCATCTTGCGGCATCCGCAGCGTGCTCCATTGCTGTGCATATCATATGTGTGATTGCCCAATTCAATCCAATCAGATTGCAGCATGGTACGCAGATCCTCCCATGTTAAATAGGAATAAGCATCCACATGCGGTGCATCCGGTGCCAGCATCTCTGTAAAAATACCGACTGTGGAAACAATGGCACACATTTGATATTGTTCTAGGATTGGAAGCGCCAGACTCAAATTGTTGTAAAAGCCATCATCAAAGGTAATCATCACCGGATGTTCCGGAAGTGTCCCAATACCATTGGTATAATCGACCAACTGCTGTGCAGAGACACTCTGATAACCATGCTGAGAAAGATATTGCAAATCCGCTTCCAGCGTTTCCGGTGTCACACGAAATTCATTTTCCGGGCCTTCCGTAATACTGTGGTACATCAGAATGGGCAGAAAAATCCCATCCGGCGGACGATTGGATGCAGCATAGAACTTTCCCACTGTTGTACAAATGGCTGCCAAAATCAACACTACCATGTCAATCACCAGAAACCGCAGGAGTTTTCGAATGTTGCAGCAATGATACATAAGCAGTCCCCTCCCTCTTTTCATCTGATCATATGGTATGAAAAATCCAGTTTGTCCTATACATTTTGCAGAATACGACCAAAAAGATTGGTTCTGAATGTTGCAGGCTGCTGCATAACAATAGGAACATCAGGAAAGAATAATGAGGTGAATACAGTGCGCAAACGACGTTCGCTCAAACGAAAAAAGCCACTCTTTTTATTGCTTCTGCTGATGCTTCCCATGGTTGTCCTGTTGGGAAAGCGTCTCCTTCCCAAAACGCCTCCTGCCGCATCTCCATTCACACAGCAGAGCAGGAGGCATTCCCAACAGATTCCGCTTGCAGCAGCACAGGCTGGATTGACATTGGACGAGGATGCTTGGAATGTAGCCTCGCAGGGGTATGGCTGGGAAGAAGAATCCATGCCCTCCTTGGTACAAGCAGACACACAGACAGGCACTTCTGATCCCGGTGCAAAGCCTTATCCGGAAGTTTGGAATGTACAGCCAGAATGTCAGGTAAACCGAACCTTTTACAGCACATACTATGGCACACGCTTCTTCTCACTGGATACGGCTGGACAGGTGCAAAATAAAACCAGCCTGCCCAATGAGCAGCTTATGGAAGAGAGCAAACATCTCCCAAACTTTGATGTTGCCGCCGATGGAACGCCACGTGTCTTAATTATGCACACGCACACAACCGAAACATTTGAGCCATATGTCCGAGACAACTTTGACAGCAACTTCAATTACCGCACGACAGATCCCAGTAAAAATATGATTGCAGTCGGCAACGCTATTGCTGCACAGTTGGAAGCTGCCGGAATCGGCGTAATTCACAGTGATGTCATCCATGATTACCCCTCCTATAACGGCTCCTATGAACGTAGCGCAGAAACGGTACGTGCCATTCTGGAGCAATATCCCACCATTCAAGTGGTGCTGGACATCCATCGAGATGCAATTGGCGATGATACTGCCATTGCACAGCCCATTGTAGAAATTGATGGCAAGGAGGCCGCACAGATCATGATTATCTCCGGCTGCGATGACGGCACCATGAACATGCCGCATTATATGGAAAACTTCCACTTTGCCTGTGCCCTGCAAGGCACAATGGAATCTCTATATCCCGGACTCACTCGACCCATTTTGTTCGATTACCGCCACTACAATCAGGATTTAACAACCGGCAGCTTACTGATTGAGGTTGGCTCCCATGGAAACACACTGGATCAAGCCGTTTATTCCGGACAGCTGATCGGTGTTTCTCTGGCAAAAACCTTGCTGCAACAGGAGTAGAAATGAAAAGATTGCAAAAAAAAACACGTCGCTTCCTGCGGCGTGCCATACAATATAGTAGCTTTTATGTATTACTCAATGGATTCTTATGGGGATTCCTTCAAGTTTCCAGTTCTGCCTACCGCCGCATGGAAGCAAATCCACCGGCAGCAACAGCTGTTTCTGCCTCCCCTGACGGAACCTTATCGCTATCGATTCTGACCAAACAGGCGCAATTGCCACAACCGATTTGGCAGCAATCCGAAGCAATATGGATTCCGACTCCTGTTCTCACAATTTGGCAGATGATCTGGAATCAATGCATCAGGCATGATGATGCGTCAGGAAACTGGAAAAGTCCTCACAGTTCGGATGCTGCTTGGCAATGGTCTCATAGAACAGATTCAACTCTCCCCGATAAATCAAATAGGCAGACGGCAAGTATCGTAAATCATCCGGTGTATTGAGACAAACCGGCTTGTTCAGCTGCACGCCGCACTGCTCCAGCAGCTTTGCAACAAATTGCGAACAATGCAGCTTATGCTTTCTCGCCCATTGAATATGGAAAAAGGTAGAACCCAGTCCCAGGATATTATAAGAAAAGGAACGCCGATTGGTCTTAAAAAATTCCAAGCGCTGATGAAATTCCTGCTTAGTTTCCTTGGTGACCGGAATCATATAGATTTCACAGGGAATCACCGGATACCGTCCCAAAGTTCCCTCCCCAACAATTTCCTGGTTAAAGGTAGCCGGAAGCGGAAAATGCACATACGTGCGGCAGAAGCTATACATTTCATCCAAAGAAAGATCTGTTGCTACGGAAGCGTGATTATACGGTTTCTTGGTAAAAAAGCGAATAAAACGAGCCACTCTCGTTCCAGTTTGGCTCAACAATACGAATAGGTAGTCTTGCAACATTCTCACCCCAAAAAATTTTCAAAAATCTCATATAATTATAGCATAAGGGCTTGCATTTTTCAATAAAATTTGGTATAATAATATACAGATAAAGCGTAAAAATTGTTTTTCAGTAAAATTGTTGAAAAGCAAGATTTGGAAAAACAAATTTTTGTGCAGATTTTATGCGCCTGTAGCTCAGCTGGATAGAGTGTCAGACTCCGACTCTGAAGGTCGTGCGTTCGAATCGCATCAGGCGTACCAATTGGAAGCTCTGAATCAAATTTTTGGTTCAGGGTTCTTTTTTATGAGAAAGGCTGTACCGACACGATCGCATGACGGTACAGCCTTTTGTAATCGTTTCAGCTTTTACGGAGTTCCGGCATTGGAACCATTTTTTCCTGCCAAGCGTTCTATCGTTGCTTTGACTGCTTCCATGTTTTTCTTGCGAATCAATTCTTTTTCTTCTGGTGTCTGTTTTCCATTCAGCATCAAAAACTCGTCAAACACACTGCTTCCATCCAATGTGGTGTGATACGTGCTGACCCAGCCGAGCGAGAATCCGCTGCGGTATGCCGTTGCAATTGCTGGTAAGTTTGCTGGCGCAACACAAAAAAATGGAACGATGTTTTTCTCCAACACCAAAAAAGCAAGATGATTGACCAAGTAGGAGGCCAGCCCTTTGCGCCGATACTGCGGCAGAACATCCACATCAATCGCCCACATAGCAGCACTATCCGGCGCTGCGCCTGCCATTGCAATGACCTCGCTGCCCCGTACCACATACATTACAAGACAAGTCTTGGTTGTGCCGGATTTCGAAAATTCCAGCGCATTGGAAAAAGCATCCAGATTGGGAAGCGATTGCAATTCCTGAATTTCATCTGCTTCCCGAACAAAAAAGCTCAGTTCCGGATAAGCGCTTTTGATACGAGAAATGGTTTGCTGCGGCACAAAATACAGAGACTGCCCGTAAAAAAAGGGAGACTCAAAAATCTGTTCCCGCCGTTTATCTTTTAGAATTGGCTGCACCACATGCAAGGCTTCCGGATCACCGGAAACTACAATTCCTTGTCCCATGGTAACGGCTTCCAGGAATGGTTTCTGTCGTTTGCGGGTTCGACATCCTTTCCGCATGACAGCCGGACAAAATCGAATTTGTTCTTCTTGCAGTAAATCTTCTTCTGTACAATTCAAGTCAATTGCCAATTGTGCTCTGGCAACATCAAGGATACGAATCATATTACGGCTACTCCTTCATTTTTAACATCTATGCATACAAAGGAAATACGTGGTATTTTTTCTTCCCACAACCTTCCTATGCAATTGGGAATACATGGATTATTGTACCATAAAGCGTCAGCTTTTGTCAAGAAAAATTCCGCTCTTTCGAGCGGAATTGTTTTTGATTTAAAGCGGCTGATTGGAACACTTTTTCAGCAGCGGAATCAACATACCGCCAGCTGCATTTCCTAAAATTACAACCGGAATATAAACTGCCGCCTTGGCTCCGGACGGACAGCCTGCCAAAAAATAGTAGAACAAA
>ENA-ORCP01003299-ORCP01003299.1-human-gut-metagenome-genome-assembly--contig:-NODE-3299-length-12152-cov-3.785424_pt1 | contig 12152 bp, 9 predicted proteins | sample MGYA00242990_ERZ507991 | MGnify/ENA primary metagenome ERZ507991 (study PRJEB26167, sample SAMN06115496) | human gut metagenome | host: Homo sapiens | place: China:Henan | collected 2015-05-07 | study... | reverse complement strand
TATCTTTCTGTCAGAAATTTATAGATATATTGATTGATGAGGTCATGCTGTTCTGCCGTTCCATTCTCACCCATACTGCTATGTGTAACTCCATCCAGTTTTACTACTTTCATTCTGAAGTGCTCCTGCTCCTGTCCGGTAGGTAGCACTCCCGCATCTGCCTCATAGTCACATCCTCTCAATGTATACAAACGTGGCTTCAAAGTTCTGGGCATGATCATTCTACGATGGTCCATAGATACAGCCTTACTGATCAGCTGCGGGTATTTAGTGGCAAACAGCATTGTCATATCACCTCCATTAGAATGCCCTATCAAGATGAGTTCGCTCCAATTCAATTGTGGTTTCAAGTTTTTAAATTCCTGAATTGTAAAAAGTATATTGTCAGTTCCTCGTTCCCAATTCGGCATACGGGTCTGCATGAAATCGCCTTCCATCGCTAAAAGAGGATCATCGGACAATTCATGTTGTATACTAATCACATAAAAACTTTTTTGTGAAAAAAAACGTGTCAGGTAGGAATAGGTTTGGTTCGACTTACTGTTTTTATTCCCATCATAGCCGTGGCTGAATATGATAACTTTCGTTTTTGAATTTACTTTCTGCGGCTGATAAACCGCTATCGGTATCACTCTGTTTCTGGATATGTCAAACAGACAAGTAGTAAACTCCGTTTGTGAAAAACATTGCACTGATAGTATCAATGAAATTAATAAGATGATTATTCTGCACATAGTGATTCACCGGATATTTATTTTGTATACACAATGATTTGTTGTCAAAACTTTTAGTTTCATATAGAGCATTCTTAATTCAGAGTTACAAAATTACATATAATAAAAGAGAAATCAAGCGGAAATATGTAATCACAGAGAGAAATAAATATTTCAAACGGTAAATAACAACTCACTGAAACGCGTCGTAACGAACTAATCCCAGTCTCTCTTAAAATTAATTTGCTGTATGCAATCATCTAGTGCTCGGTTTATATAACCTTATTCGTCTGACAACTGTTGAACTTTCGTCTAACAACTGTCAGACGAATAAAACATTGCAGCATTAATCTTACATCCATTAAGCATAAAAAGTAAATCTACGTAAACTCGGAACTAGTTCATAACGGTGCAGGAACGAACAAATATCGGGCAACGGAGTAAATCAAAGCAGCACAGAAAAGATATGGGAATGACAAATTCAATAAGATTATTAATCAGGCCAACATCACAATCACAGGAAACAACAATCGTATCTCAATGTATTTCGACACTGAAGAAAGTGCGGAAGAATTGCTGCTTAGCAACGTTTCTGCTAATCGTAAAAGGAGATAGGCGTAAAAATTGGCAAGAATGTGATAATAGCCGATAATAGTATCGTTGGCTGGGGAAGTATCGTAACAAAAGAGTTTAACGAACCGAATGTAATCATTGCAGGCATTCCGGCCAAAATTGTCAAGCGAGGGATAAATTGGGACCGGAGATGCCGGACACACGATCAGGGAACGGCGCAGTTCCTTTTCCCCAGCCTGCATTTCTTCCTGTTCTGCCGTTAAAAGGCTGATGACCTGAAGCGTCTTTCCAAGTCCCATATCATCGGCTAAAATACCGCCGAATCCGTTCTCACGCAGTGTCTTTAACCACAGGAATCCATTCTTCTGATAACTTCTCATGATAGAATTCAGCGCTTCCGGAACTTCATAGTCACTGTCCTCGATCGTCTTCATGTTGCGGACCATGCCCTTGAACTCTTTATTTTTCTCGATTGAGAGAAGCTGATTGTTCTTTAATGCCGCGTCCAGATACATTGCGCGGTATTTTGGTACGATTACAGTACCTTTTTTGAGGTTTGTCTCCGTCAGGCGCAGATCCTCGCTGACTTCCGCCAACGTACTTAAACCGTCCTCTTCAATATTTAAAAAGTCGCCGTTTTTCAAACGGATATACTTCTTTTTCAGGTCATATTTGGAAAGCAGATAGGCAAGTTCCTCCCGTGACATCTCATCGGAATGAATTTTTAATTCCAGAAGATCACTTTTTAACGAGATACCCACGGAAACGGCCGGGGAAGATACCACCTTTAAATTGCGGAAATTTTCCGTTGTATAAATGGTCATAAATTCGCCCAGTCTTCTCAATCCACCTGAAACTAACTGATACAACATCTCCTCATTGTTCTTCAGCACAAAGACTGTCTGGGACAGCGCATATTCATTGAAATACGGTTCCACAAGATTTTTGATGCGGAGTTCCTCTGCGAGATCGCGCACTTCACCCGGTGCGATCTTCTCGAGGACATTATATTTATCATCCCCGTAAACTGCCATCAGTTTTGCACCTACCGTATTCATATCCTGTCTGTCTAAATAAAGTTCAAACTCAGGTTTCGGCGGCACATAAAGGCTCTCATCAAATCCTGCCTCTTTTTCCACTTTAAAATATTTTTTCAGTAATGGAAGCAGGTCGCGGCAGAACATGGCAAGCTCATCTGCAGCGATATAAGTCTGTCCTCCGGTCTGGCGGTGCAGAAATTCAAAAAATTCTCCGACCGTTTCTTTCATTCCTGCCGGACTGCGGTAGATCATATCTGCGTCATAGAAATAAAAATATTTTTCACCGATGATCACAGAATCATCTTCCAGCATCAGAAAGATACCGGAACCGCCCTGACGGATAACCAGCTTCGGACGCCTTTCTTCCAGTGAAAATGTATAGGTATCCTCCGGTAAAAATCCTACCTCTGCCTCAAACGGCATATCCCCGACTGCCTCAAAAAAACGGTCAATTCCCACACTGTCTAGCTCCATCGTGCGTTCATAACTGCCCGTATACGCATAATATGCATGGAACTGGCTCTGACGTCTTTTATCCATCTCCTGCTGTTCCATAAATGCAATCATACGTTTTGCAGATTCCGTAAATGCATCCAGATGATGATAAAACTCCAGTTTTTTACCGTAACGGACTTTTTCATTGATTTTAATCGAGTGTAAAAATGCAGAAATGTTTTTGAGCACATATTTCTGCTCCATTCCAATTTTAAATTCCACCGTGGCATAACTGTATTCCATCTTGAAATAAGGCTCTAACTCCACCTTGCCGTAAACATTTTCCGGTAAAAGATAGGTAGAACCTGCGCGCATGGAATAACGGTTTAACAGATTTTTTAATGAAGTATCCGTTTTTAACTCTTTTTCCGTGCGGATGTCCTTCTGCTCTGTTTTCTGACTTACTCCAAGTTTTGCATTTAAGATATCTTTCGCCTGTCTGCGGTTCACATAGGCAAGCGCAACGGCAACACAGTGTTTGCAGATGCCCTCATAGTTACAAAACGCCTCACAGTTGCAGCGGCTCTCTGAAACTTCCGCATATTCTTCATCTATCACAAGCCGGACATCGTAGTGATCCTCGACTGTTCCTTTTACTCTTCCAATTAATTCTGCCTTTGGAACGCCATCTTCCGTGTATACGTCATAGGAAAATTCCTGCACGAGTCCCCGCTCATACAATTCCTTTCCCCGGCGGTATGCTGCCGGATATGCTTCCTGCTTAATGTCTGATATGGAAAACATGATTGCTGTGCTCCTCAATAGTATATTTTTTGCATCTTTCTATTGTAACATAAATTTGAGGATTCGGTTAGACTTTTTTCACTAAAATACAATCTTGATCTCCGTACCCACACCAACCTCACTTGTCAGCGTCATCTGCGCATCATGCTGCGCGACAATATGCTTTACAATGGCAAGCCCCAGACCTGTGCCGCCAGTGGATTTTGACCGGCTCTTATCGACACGGTAGAAACGCTCAAAGACGCGTTCCTGCTGTTCTTTCGGGATTCCGATACCGGTATCTTTTACGATCAGGACCGGTCTGGTATTTTCGATGGTAGTCACGATCGTGACACTGCCGCCTTTTTTATTGTAGCGCACTGCATTACTGCACAGGTTAAAAAGCAGTTCCTCAAGCAGCGTCTTGTTTCCGTTCATTGGAACAGACGCCCCCTCTAAGTGCAGCGTCACCTCATTTTTATCTGCCTGCATCTGCATGGAATGAATGCACTGCTCCCCAAGATCATGCAGATCAACCGTCTCAAATTCAAGTTTTAAATCACTGTCATCTAATTCTGAAAGCTTTATAATATCGTTAATCAGTGACTGCAGACGCTCCGCACTCTTATGGATCTCATTTGCAAAATGCGCGGTATCCTCCCCGCCCGTCATTCCGCTTGCGATCAGTTCCGCATATCCGGAGATCGCAGTCAACGGCGTCTTTAATTCATGGGAAACGTTGGCCGTAAACTCCTGACGCATCTGCGCATGATTTAAAATATCCATATGCTGCTTTTTGATCATGGAAATAAACGGGCGCATTTCCTCGTAAACTTCCGTTTCATCCACCAGGATAATATTGTCCGCCATTTTTTCGATCGGCGCCATGAGTCTTCGCGTCAGACGGTAAGAGTAAAATACACACATCAGAAATACCATCAGACCAACCGCTAAGATCAGACCTGACATCGTAGACACCAGATGATAAATACTTCCACTCTCTTTCGCAACACGCACAACGCTCCCATCTTCTTTTCTAAGTGCATAATAAAAGGTATGCTTTGACGACGTAGCTGAGACACGGATTGATTTTCCCTCGCCATTTTTTATGGCCTCCGCAATTTCCGGGCGTTCCTTATGGTTCTCCATGGAAGAAGCATCTTCCATACTGTCGTACAGGACAGTACCATCCACATCCACACAGGTAATACGCAGTCCGTCATTTTCCAGTGAATATGTGATATCCTTCGAAAGTTCATTCGGACTGATCACCGAGACAACATGTGCACTTGCCTTTAAATCATCAAATATCTGTTCCTCCAGAATCTGATAAAAAAGAAACATAGAACAAACGGCAGTCACCACAATGGCGATTGCCGCAATCAACATAAAACCGGTATTAATTCTTTTTTTCATTCGATCATGTACCCCACATTCCGCACGGTCTTGATACAGCTTCCTGCTGCCCCAAGTTTCTGTCGCAGTGTTTTGATATGCATATCAACGGTACGGCTCTCTCCTTCGTACTCAAATCCCCATACCTGATCCATAATCTTGTCTCTTGATAAAACAATTCCCTGATTGAGCATCAGGTACTTTAACAATTCAAATTCTTTAAATGTCAGCTCACACAGCTGCCCTGCAACCGTAACGGCATGTTTGTCCATATCCATAAGGATATCTTCATGTATCAGCTGTGAATCTTCATTCATGCGGCTTGTTCTTCGAAGCAGTGCTTTCACACGGGAGATCAGCTCCATGACTCCAAACGGCTTTGTGATATAATCATCTGCTCCAAGATCAAGTCCCTTTACCTTATCAAGCTCACTTGTCTTTGCCGTTACCATAATGACCGGGACATCCGCGGTCGCCTTGTCTGCCCGGATCCTTGTTAAAATATCCAGTCCGTCTTCCCCCGGAAGCATGATATCTAAAAGGATCAGGGATGGGATATTTTTTTCCAGACGCTTAAAAAATGATGCGCTGCCCTCAAATTCTTCCACTTCATAACCGCTGTTTTTGAGCGCATAACGTTCAATTTCACGAATATTAATATCGTCCTCCACTATATAGATCGTTGCCATATTTTTCCTCAATCCCCATTTTTGCGCCCTTAAATCTGATATATCTTCTCGAACTCGTTTAACTGTTTTGTAAACTCTGCGCTCTCCTCTGCATCCAGCTGCTCGGTAAAACTGTGTTCCTCTAACTGGGTATCCTCTAACTGCATCATATATACCGCGATATTCGAACAATGGTCTGCAACACGCTCATAGTTCATTGCAAGATCTGACAATACAAGACCAAGCTCAATGGTACATTTCCCTTTTCTAAGACGCTTCATATGGTTTTTCTTTACTGTCTTGTTTAACTCATCAATGACTTCTTCTAACGGTTCTACCGTACGCGCAAGTGCCTCATCACCATCCACAAATGCGTTTGTGGTACGCTCTAAGATATCACGGAGTGCTGTGCTGTATACCTTCATTTCTTCCTTTGCTTTCTTGGAAAATACAGCGCCCTCTTTATACATCTGCTGTGCATTTTCCACCACGTTGATGGAATGGTCGGAAATTCGCTCAAAATCTGTCAGGCAGTGAAGCAGTGATGTTACCTTCAGACTGTCTTTGTAAGATAAATTCTGGCTGCTTAACTTCGTTAAGTATGCACTGAGTTTATCATCATAGGTATCCACGATGTTTTCTTTTGCAATGACATCCTCGATCTTTTCTTCGGAGTACTCATCCAGTACGGTCATTGCCTCTAAAAATCCTTCGTGTGTAATCTTTGCCATCTGATTGGCAAGAGAATGGCACTGCTCAATGGCAAATGCAGGACTGCTTAAGAAGCGGTCGTCTAAGATCACAAATACATCCTCTTTCTGATTCTGCTCCTCTGCTGTTTTCGGGATCGTCAAGTAAGCCAGCTTCTCTAATCCCTTTGTAAACGGCAGTAAAACAAGAGTCGCGAACACATTAAATATGGTATGGATCATTGCGATTCCCGCTGCTCCAACGACCTCATTGGTAAACTCAAATCCGATCAGCGCATTGCCTGTATAAAACAATACCAAAAACAAAATCGTACCGATTACATTGAAATAAAGATGTACAAATGCCGTTCTCTTTGCACCTCTGTTTGCCCCGATTGCTGAAATCATTGCCGTCACACAGGTACCGATATTCTGTCCCATAATGATCGGGATCACAGAACCATAGGTAAATGCTCCTGTTACAGACAGTGCCTGTAAAATTCCGACCGATGCAGAGGAACTCTGTATGATCGCAGTAAGTACAGCTCCTGCCAATACACCAAGGAACGGATTGTGGAACATCGTTAAGATATTCGTAAATTCCGGCACATCTGCAAGCGGTTCTACCGCCCCGCTCATGCTCTCCATACCGTACATTAATACTGCAAATCCAAGTAAGATCTCACCGATATCTTTTTTCTTGTCGCTCTTTTTCGACATACAAAGTATGATACCGATCATTGCAAGGATCGGTGAGAAGGAGGATGGTTTTAACATCTGGATAAAAAAGTTATCCCCCTGCAGTCCACTTAAGCTCAAAAGCCATGACGTTACCGTTGTTCCGATATTTGCACCCATAATGATGCCGACTGCCTGTGACAGCTTCATAATACCGGAGTTCACAAAACCAACCACCATAACCGTCGTCGCCGATGACGACTGGATCACTGCGGTTACACCTGCACCAAGCAACACTGCCTTGATCGGGTTTGATGTCAGAGTCTCTAATATCTTCTCTAATTTACCTCCTGACATCTTCTCCAGTCCGGCACCCATTACATTCATTCCGTACAGGAACAGTGCCAATCCGCCAATGAGGGTCAGTACTCCAAAAATATCCATCTCAATCTCCTTTTGTATGCCGCTTTTCTTATTCTTTACGTTTTTTTGACATATAATTTATTTATACAGCATTTTTCGTCATTTTGCAATTAGCATAAAAAGGAGTATGTAAATTCGCCGTCAACTTTATGTAAAATCTATGTAAAATCTCAAAGAAACCATTTATTTTTGTCTATTTTTAATTTTCATGCTGTCCGGTAATGGAATAGATCACCCACTCCGCAATATTGGTCGCATGGTCTCCGATACGCTCAAAATATTTTGCAACCATCAGCATATCCGTTGCCTGCTCCCCATTTTTTACATTCTCATTGATCTTTTTGATGAGCTGCTGTTTGAACTGGTTGAACAGATCATCCACCACATCATCTTCTTTGATGACCCAGTGTGCCATATCCATGTCTTTCTGCACGAATGCATCCACACTCTTGATGACCATGTCAGTTGTTTCTTTTGCCATTTCCTTGATCAGGTCAAGATTGATCGGATCCCCGGTTTCATAAGCAGCGTCCGCCATTAAGATTGTCATTTCCGAAATATCGGATGCATGATCCCCGATACGCTCCATATCTGTGATCATTTTCAGTGCTGCTGAGATCAGGCGGAGATCTTTTGCCACCGGCTGCTGCTGCAATAATAATTTCATGCAGAGGCTTTCAATATCGCGCTCCTGATGGTCGATCTCCTCATCAAAGCTGATCGCTTTCTGCGCTTTCTCCACATCCTGTCTGACCAGTGCCGAACATGCCATCTCGATCGCCTGCTCGATCAGGCTTCCCATCTCAATCAATTCATCGTTCAATACCTGAAGCTGTCTGTCAAATCTGTTTCTCATGATTTTCCACTTCCCTCTTTCTTTTCCTGTTATAGATTGCTCTCATTTCTACACTTTTTTCTGTATGTCATAACTGACCCAGCCCGCAGTATCATCCAAAACGTCCGGTGATGTAATCCTCTGTCCGCTTATCCTGCGGCACGGAGAATAACCGCTCTGTCTCACCCGACTCGATCACTTCCCCTAACAGGAAAAATACGGTCTTATCAGAGACACGGACTGCCTGCTGCATATTATGTGTTACCATAATGATCGTGTACTGTTTTTTCAGTTCAATGACAAGATCCTCGATCTTTGATGTTGAGATCGGGTCAAGTGCTGAAGTCGGCTCATCCATTAAGATGACTTCCGGGTTCACAGCAAGTGCCCTGGCGATACAAAGTCTCTGCTGCTGTCCACCGGACATGCCGAGCGCACTTTTTTTCAGACGATCCTTTACCTCATCCCAGATCGCCGCATCCCGCAGGGATTTTTCCACGATCTCATCCAACTTTGCCTTAGAGCGGATACCGTGTGTTCTTGGTCCATATGCGATATTATCATAGATACTCATTGGAAACGGATTCGGTTTCTGGAATACCATTCCGACACGTTTTCTTAAAATGTTGACATCCATGCCGTTGTAAATATCCTCTCCATCCAAAAGAACGCTGCCGGTGATCTTACATCCCTCGACCAGATCGTTCATTCTGTTTAAACTCTTCAAAAAGGTGGATTTTCCGCAGCCGCTCGGTCCAATAAATGCAGTAATCTCATTCGATGCGATCGACATATTGATATTTTTTAGTGCATGAAAATCACCATAATATAAATCCAGGTTTGAAATTTTAAATTTTTCTGCCATGTTTTCTCTCCATTCTACTGTTTCGGTGCTTCAAATTTTTTTGCGATCAGGGAGGATACCCCGTTGATGATCAGTACCACGACAAGAAGTACAACTGCTGTCGCATAAGCCTCATTTGTATGCATACCCTCACGAGACAGCGAATACATGTGAATTGCCAGCGTACGTCCGGAATCGAAAAATCCTGCAAGGTTTGCCACCGTACCTGAGGTGTAAATAAGTGCCGCCGTCTCTCCGACGATTCGCCCGATTGCTAAGATAATGCCGGATAAAATACCCGGGATCGCACTCGGAAGCACAATTTTAAATATGGTACGCAGTTTTCCTGCGCCGAGTCCGAAACTTCCTTCACGGAATGAATCCGGTACGCAAAGAAGTGCTTCCTCCGTCGTTCTCATGATGACCGGGAGTACCATGATTGCAAGCGTCGCTGCACCTGCCATCATTGAGTAGCCCCATTTTAATGCCGTCACAAAAAATAACATACCGAACAGTCCGTAAATGATGGACGGAATGCCGGAAAGTGTCTCCGCCGTCACACGGATGATCCCGACTAACTTGTTTCCCTTTTTTGCGTATTCCACGAGGTAGATCGCTGCGCCCACACCAAACGGTACGGATAACAAAAGCGCCAGCACCGTCATAAACAGTGTGTTGATCATCGCCGGGAGCATCGACACATTATCCGAATTATAAGTCCATGCAAACAGCGATGGTTTTAAATATGGGATACCGCGGATTAAAATATAGCCCACCAGAAATACCAGGACACCCACAGTCAGCACTGCTGCGACAAGTACTAAAAGCAGCAATAAGAATGAGCCCGGATGTTTCGTATATGATTTGATCTTATCTTTGAAAGACTGCTGATTGATCGCAGCAATCTCAGTTTCCATATGTTTTTCCATCTTAATCTCCCCTTTCTAATTGTCCTTTGTGCGTCTTTTTAAAATAGAGAAAGAGACATTGATGATGAGGATAAACACAAACAGTACCACACCGGTTGCGATCAGTGCTTCTCTGTGAAGATCCGTTGCGTATCCCATTTCCATTACAATATTTGCCGTTAAGGTACGGACACCTTTAAAAATACTCGATGGAACTCGCGCCTGGTTTCCGGCTACCATCATAACTGCCATCGTCTCACCGATTGCACGTCCGACACCGAGCACGACTGCTGCCATGATACCGGATTTTGCTGCCGGAACGATCACGGTAAAAACACTTCTCTCATGGGTTGCTCCAAGTGCAAGTGCCCCCTCGTAATAGCTGTTTTCCACCGCACGGATCGCAGACTCTGACACACCGATAATGGTCGGCAGGATCATGATTCCAAGCAGGATCGAAGCGGTTAAGATACTGTTTCCATTTCCTTTAAAATGTTCTCTGATAAACGGCACCAATACGACCAGACCGAAAAATCCATATACAATAGAAGGGATGCCTGCTAAGAGATCCACGATCGGTTTTAAAATGCGGTACAGTTTTTCCGGACAGAAGCGGGCCATAAAGATTGACATCAGTATTCCCACCGGGACTCCGATTAAAAGTGCTCCTCCGGTTACATAAATACTTCCTAAGATCATCGGAAAGATTCCGAATATATTATTGGTCGGTTTCCATACTTTTCCCGACAAAAACTGCCATACACCGATTTTCTGCATTGCCGGAAATCCGTTTGCAAACAAGAACACACATATTAAGGCTACCGCGATAATGGATATGACTGCCGTAAAGAGGAAAACGCCTTCCATTACTTTTTCTTTGATATGATTCATTATTTTTCTCCAGACTGATAAAAAGTTGTGTACGTTATTTATGTAAAGACCGGCAGAGTAACTGTCTCTCCCGGTCTTTACCTGATGTTTTATAATAAGGAATTCTATGAAATATGTTGTTTGTATCTGTCTGTATTACTCTGTAACGCCATCCCAGGATGTGATTTCGCCTGTGTAGATGCCTTTGACTGTATCTTTGGAAAGATCTGCAGTCGGGTTGTCGTTGTTTACGATGACTGCGATACCATCCATTGCGATCACGGCTGCTGTTAAGCCGCCCTCTGTCTCAGAATCTTTTAATTCACGGGAAGCCATACCGATATCACAGGTTCCATCCATAGCTGCTGTCATACCTGTGGTGGAATCGCTCTCCTGGATCTCGATCTCTGCACCGCTGTTGACTGCGACATATGCCTCTTTTAATTTTTCCATAACAGGTGTTACGGAAGAAGATCCTGCTACAACAACTTTTCCGCTTGCGCCGTTTGACTCGAATGCTGCTGCACCGTCATCTACCGGGATGTATTTATTATCAGAAATAACTGCCTGTCCGTCTGCACTCATGATAAAGTTGATAAAATCCTGTGCCACATCGCTCGGTGTTCCTTTGGTTGCAATATTAAATGGTCTTGCGATCGTGTAATCTCCGCTCTTGATATTATCTACGGTAGCTTCTGCTCCATCGATGGAAACTGCTTTTACACTGTCGTTTAGTGAACCAAGTGATACATATCCGATGGAGTATTCATCACCTGAAACTGTTGTTAACATAACGTCGGTACTGTTTGTGATGATTGCTTCATCGGTTGTATTATCAATTTTCTCACCGGCATCATTTTTCTCTTCCACACCGAACAGCTCGATGAATGCTCCTCTTGTACCGGAACCATCCTCACGGGATACAACGTTGATGTACTCGCTGTTGTCAAAATCTCCGGTTGCTGCTGATGCTGAATTTGCAGCTGTCGTATCTGGTGTAACATCTGCTGACTGATCTGCTGAACTGTCCGCTGCATCTGCACTTGCATCTGTATTTGTATCTGCTCCGGCATTTGCACTTGCATTTCCACTGTTGCCACAGCCTGCGATCATGCTGGCTGCCATCATACCTGTTAATAACATACACATTACTTTCTTTTTCATTTTCTTAATCCTCTCTTTTTTCAATTTGCAGGGCGTCCATCCTGCTGTTTTCTTTTCATTTCCTTTTGACAGTTTTTACTTTAATGCACTTATGTAAAATACATGAGAGAGGTTTGGTAAAATGTATGTAAAAT
>ENA-ORCP01003297-ORCP01003297.1-human-gut-metagenome-genome-assembly--contig:-NODE-3297-length-12160-cov-3.192502_pt1 | contig 12160 bp, 10 predicted proteins | sample MGYA00242990_ERZ507991 | MGnify/ENA primary metagenome ERZ507991 (study PRJEB26167, sample SAMN06115496) | human gut metagenome | host: Homo sapiens | place: China:Henan | collected 2015-05-07... | reverse complement strand
CGACCGAGTGCTAAAGGTTGCAAGGACGATTGCCGATCTCGACAACAGCGAAATAATTAAATCAGACCATACCCTTGCGGTTCATGCTGTACTTGCTGGACATTTTCGAGAGGAATGCGTCTGGAACAATTTCACAGTACCGTGTCCCACTCATAGAATCTCTGCCCTTTACATAGCGGCGAATGGTTGCCCGATAGCCGCAGAAAAACAGGAAATATCCGCTGACCAATAAAATCAGTACCAATAAAATGGCACAGAGTGCAATCCAACGATTGCGGCGGCTGGTGCGTTCGAGCCGTTCATAGCGGACCTCCGGCGGTTCGATGTCGGCAATGGGTTCCGCATCTTTCACCTGTTCTGGTGTGCGATAGGTTGTCATCGCTGCACCAATGGGCGGACTTTCTTTCTGATTGGAGCGGACAGGAATGCCGCAGTTCGGGCACTTTTCCGCTCCCTCTGGAAGCTCTTGTTCACAGAATTTGCATTTCATGCTGGTTCATCCTTTCTTTTGCGGTGTGATTTTGAGGCTTTGCAAGTTCCCCGATGCACCAATATCCCTGTTATCCGAAAACAAAAAACGCTATCCTTCTACCCACACGGTTCGAGCGTAGGGGAGAAGGACAGCGTGTGTGTCAAATAGAATCGTCAATACAGGCTCTATTATAACAAAAAATCCGGTAAATTGTCAATGCAGATTTGCAGGTTGGCTGAAAAATTTTCAAAAAAGTTACTGCTCCCGATTAGGCGAGTGGGTCTTGCAGTCCCAGCAATGCTGTATCCAGTACATACCAGTTTCCATCATAGTGATAAATATAACAGAAACGGTGTTCGGATTCTTTTCCGTTTTTGCCGGAAATAGAACGGGTGTAATCGACAGCGTAAGTCTTGTTGACTTCTTTTTCCAGCGAGAGATTCTGAAACCAGATGTTGAACTGTTCCAGCTGTTTCGTATCCAGTTCTTCGACATCATCGAACTGAATGGAAATATGATAGTTGTCACCATAGCGAGCAGCATGCTCCTGAAAAGTAGAGAGATAAGTTTCCATTGTCTGTTCGGTCAGGTCGAGTTGAGAGGATGCTTCAGAGGGGAACATATTGGCAGCTGCACCGCTGGCATCCTGCCGTTCTACCCCATACCACATTTCCTTGACAGCGGAACGGTAACCGTTGTTGGAGAACAAATAGCAGAGAATACCAATGATAATCAAACAACCAACGCCAATACTGAGAAAGCCCAGAGTCATATTTTTTTTCGATGGTTTTACAGTAACCGCCGACTGTGCAAGGGTTGCCTGTAATGGGTTTTCGGGAACTGGCGGAACTGTTGCGGTTGCTGTTGGCTGTGCAGCAGCGGCAGCATTTATTTCCGTTGCAGCTGGTGTTGGAATGGGGGTAACAGCTGGAGTCGGTGCAGGGGGTGGGGATGGAATTGACGGCATAACCGGAGTGGGTGCTTGCGGTTCTACTGGTGCACCACAGGCATAACAAAATCGGTCATTGGGTTCCAGCGATGTACCGCATTTTTTACAAGTCATAGTGAGAAACCTCCTATGTGGATATTAAGACGTTTTTTCCCCACAGATCGGGCAGAATTGTGTATCGGGGGAAAGAGACTGACCACAATTCGGACAGGTTGTAGGAGCAGTTGCTTCTTGTGGAGGAACTGCTGCCGCTGGTTCTTCAAATTTTGCACCGCAAGATGCACAGAATAACGCATCGGATGCAAGTTGGTTGCCGCATTTCGGGCAAACACGAGATGGTGTTTCCACTGGTTCTGGAGGCGTCAACTCTACTTTTGCACCGCAGGTGGTGCAGAATTTTGCATCTGGTGGAAGTGGTGCACCACAGGATGCACAGCAGCCACCAGTTGGATAAGCTGCTTGTTGTGGTTGGTTCACAGCAGCTTTTTTGATTTGAATTTGTTCCTGATAAGAAGTAATGCGTTCCTGGGCATCGTGGAGTAATCCCATCAGCGAAGAGGCATAGGCTTCATTTGAATCTTCTTTCAGGGTTTGATACGCCCACAGATTGTCACCGAAGTTTTCTATCGGCTGGCATAAGTTGAAGTAGGAACCGAATGGTGGCTTCTTTGCCAGTTTTGCGGCGGCTTTCTCCGGTGAACAGTCGTAGAACTCTGCCCAGAAACTGAGCGGTACACGTTCGGCGAGCTGGCGGAGCAGAAACTCTTCATCTTTTTCTTTCTTGTTGGAACTGACCTCTTCCAAACCCAATTTCTTCATCTCAGGTGTAAAGGTGATTTTATCGTATGACCAACCCAGCAACATCTTATAATGAAGTTTTCCACGCAGCAGGTCACAGTATGTTTTTACCAGTTCCGAGTCGGGCAGACTGCATAAGAGGCGACGGGCGGTTTCTTTTACATTACTGCTTCGGTCGGTAGTGGCAATCTCTTGCAGGAAGCTTTCATCCGCTTTACTCAGATTGGCGCGCAGGCATTGTATCAGTTCGTCGCGGTGGGCGGCAGATTCATTTTTCAGTTCGGTTTGCAGCAAGGCAAGTCCCTGTCCGGGGTTCTCTTTTCTCAGGCGTTGCAGCATCCGCTTTCGTTCTTCATGCGAGGCTGTTTCCCAGGTTTCGTTTCCGGTATCTCCCCAGTCCGGTAATTCCATGTGGGTAAGCAGCCAGCGTCCACGGTTACCTGTTAAGGAAGAAAGCAGTGCTTGCTCTTCGTGCTTATCGGGATTATTGCGGTCGTAGGCATGTGAGATTAGCGTCCGCAGATAGAATGGCGGAATAAGCTTGTTGCACCGGGCAGCTTTCCGGTAAGCATATAATAAAAGATACCGGTTCTGTTCATTGACCATCTGAATCAGCAGGTCGCCGATATTCCGGTCGAAATAGGGCAGACTGTCATCCGGAGCTTCATTCATGGTGATAGCTTCTCCGGTAGGTAACGGTTCCATTCCGGCACGGCTGTAGGCGAAAGTCAAGGCTGAAAACTGATAGAAAGCGTCTTCCGCATCTTCGCTCTTTTCTTGCAGCAGTCGGAAGTTTTCTTCCAGAGTTTCCGGTAAACCGTTTGGAATGAATTCTTTGGCAGCGGTTCCCAATAAGGCTGCATTAATGATTGGTTCAGTTACGTTCATCTCTCCAAATATAATAGTCAGATTGATACCACATTGAATTTAGCTCCCAGCAATTGGCGTCTGCCAGAAAGAAGGCGGCAAACGGCTTTCCACCCGTGACGGATAGAATGTCTGTTCGGGTGATGTCTTGCATCTGCACAGGCATCAGTTCGTTGTTTGCATCCTGCACACAGAGTTGTTTCCCTTGAACAGCCAGTCGCAGATTTTCTACTAATACGGGTACATTTTCGGCAAATGGGTTCTGTTGCAGGGCTTCCCTGTATCGGGCGGTTGCTTCTTGCAGATTCGCACAGAAATACGGGGTAATTGCTTCTTCGGATAATTCACATTCTTTGAACAAGGCGCGAAGACTGCCTACTCCTTTATAATAACAGAGTTTTCCGTCGTAGGTACTGCCGGGAACAAGATTGAATTCCGCCAAAGTTCCGGGAGCTGTGAAACTGAGATAGATGGCGAAACGATTGCTCCGACATCCGTATAGCCAGTAAATATCATTATTCAGCTCGTTTATCTTCTGACTTCTCTTATGGAGTACCAGCCACTGGTCGGTAATTGTTTCACCCGCCAGCACATCCTCTTTTGCTTGCGGATAACCTATCTGTGTGCGGATTTCCTGTTGCCACTCTTCCGGTTGCAGGTCCAGGTTCCGGTAACTCTTCATCAGGAGGTAGAGTTTTCCGAGTTGGTCGGTTAACTTGTATTTCCAACTTTCCTCGTAGAAGTTTATTTCCTGAATGGCTTTCAACCGATTGGCAAGTCCGGGAGCTTGGGCGTCTACCATACGGCGGGCAATACCGTCGAAAAGAGTATAAGCCCGTTCCGGTATATTGATTAACCCGTTGCGTAGCAGGTCTTTCAGCCAAATCTCCAGTTCATCAATACCGTTCAGCACCTTTTGGTGGCGCATAGCCTGGCGTTTGGCTTGTGCAGCTTCATCTACAGGCGTGTCGCTTTTGGCTTTCTGTTCCTTCTTTTCGGCTTTTTCTTCCCGCTTGGAAAGCCAGGAAGTCACCCATTCCGGTTCGTCCGCTTCTTTGAACTGCTCTGCCTGTGCGGCATATAGAAATAAGAGTCCCAATCCATGCTTGCATGGAAACTTCCGGCTGGGACAGGAACATTTGAATGCTACGTTTTTTGTATCGATTACGGTCTGGTATGGAGTTTTCCCGCTTCCCTGGCAATGCCCCCAGATAGCACGGTCACTGTGTTCCAGCAACACCCACTTGGCTCTTGTCGCCAACCCTTTTCCGGCTTTTACGGAGGCTGCATCCGGGGCTAATTGTATGATTTGTTCTTCTGTTAGATTTAATAACATGATAATCTTAGTCAGCTATTAGTGTGTTTTTAGATTGCAAGTATAATGCTTTTTTTCTGTTTTTCAGATTTTTCGAAGAGAAGAGTTTTCTGTTTTTACCGGAAATCATTTGATCCGTATTCTTAAAGCCGGGAAAGATTCTGTAACTTTGCGGCAACAGGTATCACATATCTGCGAGTAATATATAAAACCGACTTGTATGGATTTTGAAACTTGCATAGCCTCTCATTCTTCAGTTCTGATGGAAGGGGCATTGGGAGAACGATTGAAGCGTGAGTATGGTCTCACCATCAATGGCAGTGTAGCTATGGCTGATTTGATTTATAGTCAACAGGGGCGGCTGGCATTGGAAACTCTTTGGCGGGGCTATATGGAGATTGCTGAAAAATACAATCTACCGTTCTTGGCTACCACTCCAACCAGACGGACCAATAAGCAGCAAGTTATTCAGGCCGGATATGATGAGGCTATTATTGAGGATAATGTCAGGTTCCTCCGTAAGATAAAGGAGACATCAAATATTGAAATGTATATTGGCGGTCTGATGGGGTGTAAAGGAGATGCTTATACAGGCGCCGGTGCTCTAAATATTGAGGAAGCTCACGACTTTCATCATTGGCAGGCACAACTATTTAAACTTGCGAAAGCAGATTTTCTGTATGCGGGAATTATGCCTGTGTTGACCGAGGCAACGGGTATGGCGAGGGCTATGTCCGGTACCGGAATCCCCTATATCATTAGTTTTACCATCCAAAAAGACGGGAAACTCATTGATGGGCATACCATCGACTATGCTATCCGCTTTATCGACGATAATGTATCTCGCAAACCGGTGTGCTATATGACAAACTGTGTACATCCCTGCATCGTCTATGAAGCTCTTGCGCACAACTTTAACCAAACCGATACTGTCCGGACGCGGTTCATTGGCATTCAGGCCAACACTTCCGCATTGTCTTATAGTGAACTGGACGGTTCCGCTGATCTGCAATCTTCTTCTCCTGCCGACTTGGCTGAAGGTATGATGAAATTGAAATCAGAATATGATTTTAGGATATTTGGCGGCTGTTGCGGAACGGATGATACACATATGGAAGAAATCGCTAAGTCTATACGTTGAAGTTTGTAATGGAGGATTGAATCAATACCATTCTTTTTCGTATATTTGCCTCTTAACTTTTAAAATACCACAGTTATGAGAAAAGTACAACTATTGTTAGTTTGTTTAGTGCTTTCAGTGGCTGCTTCTGCTGCTGATAAGGTAGTTAAGTTACCCAAGCCCAATTTGAATCGTGCTGGTACGGTAATGAAAGCATTGTCTGAACGTCAGTCTACACGTGAATATGCTTCGAAAGCATTGAGCCTTGCTGACTTGTCGGATTTATTGTGGGCTGCTAACGGAATCAATCGTCCGGAGTCTGGAAAGCGGACAGCTCCATCGGCTTTGAATAAGCAGGATGTAGATGTATACGTGATATTACCCGAAGGGAGCTATGTGTACGATGCGAAAAATCATCAGTTAAATCTGGTTTCTGAAGGAGATCATCGCGATGCTGTTGCAGGTGGTCAGACTTTTGTAAAAGCGGCTCCGGTATCTTTGGTACTGGTCAGTGATGTTTCTCTCTTTGGCGATGCTCAGAAACCACAAAATCAGGTGGTTGGAGCTATAGATGTTGGTATCGTTTCGCAGAATATCTCTTTATTCTGTGCTAATGCCAAATTGGCTACAGTGCCACGAGGTTCGATGGATGCCACTCAGTTGAAGAAAGTATTGAAACTGAAAGATAGTCAGATTCCTATGTTGAATCATCCTGTAGGATACTTTAAATAATGGAATAAGAAATGAGGGTGTATCGAAACTCTCATAAACTAAAAATCCCCCTCGCTACAACTATCTGTGGCGAGGGGGATTTTAATTTTGTTTATTTGGCATCTTCAATAATAGAGCAGATACTAACCCGGTTCCAGTCTGGTTCTGTGAACATGTCACCCACTCCCTGACCTTCGGCAGTAATACGTGACGGGTTGATTTTATACTTATTGACCAAGATTGTCTTTACGGCTTCGGCACGTGCTTTAGCTATTCTTGCATTGACTTCGGCACTACCTTCCGGTGAAGCGTATCCCTTAATCACTACTGTTGTGTTTGCGTGTTTCTTCATGTAAGAAGCCACACGTTCCACATTTGGCAACTGAGAAGCATCGACTGTAGATTTACCTTGTCTGAAAGTAACGATGGATTCCGGAATACGGCTGGTTTCCACTATTGTTTCAACAGGAACTACCCGGTTCTGTAAATTGTTGACTTCTTGTTGCAATGCGCTGATCTTCTGTGCGTCGACATTGATCTGACCATTTTTCTCGTTCACTTGTGAGCGAAGATTATTGATAGAATTGTTCAGGTCGCTTATCTCGGCTGGATCATAGAGTTTAGCCAAGGTGAAGTGATGGCTTCCGTTGCTACCACCAAAGTGGTAAGCTACACCTGCTGTTAGTTCAAAGGCGGCATTGTTCACATTGAATCGGCTACGGTTGTGGTCGCCTTGCATATCATATACCAATGCTGGTTTGACTCCTATCGTCCAGGCTTTAGCTTCTCCGAGATTGAAGTTGAAATTCATTCCGAAGCGGCTGGACCAGGAGTTCACATCTCCAGGGCCGTCCATGTAGTAGTGCAGCCATCCCGCACCGGCTACGGCCTCTACTTCGAATATGCGCGGAGTACCTGTATAGCCTGCGAACAGGTTCATCAGGTTAACCTTACCCAATAAACTAAGGTCTGAGGCATCAAAAGCTGTCTTACTGTTCGAGGTGTTTATATATCCCATACCTTGAACTCCCAGTCCGAAAACGGGGGTAAGTTGCTTGGTAAGCTCAATTCCCAAAGCCGGGCGGGCATTCTTGAAGAAAGCGCTGTGGCTTACAGGAGTTATAATACCGGTTTTTAGTTCTATAGACCAATTGTCTGTGAATTTGCTGCCTTGTACGGTAGTCTGGGCATTTGCAGTCAATGCTGCTAAAACAAATGCTGATAAAATAATTGATTTTTTCATAATTGAAATGCATTAATAGTTGATACAATAAAATATAACATGCCCTGAAGTAGTTTATTTGTTTGCTCTTTTCAGGAATAAAGCGGGAGGGTTAGGTTGCAGATTTCTTGTTTGCTTTGATCTTTGTTAAGTTTAAAGTTAGTTTAATCATATAATCTACTCTTTCTCGAATCCCGTTCATTAACGTAACAGCGATTCTTTCTTTAAAAATTTAATTTTCTTCTTCATAATTCATTATTTTAAATTCATAATTAAGGTTGCTGTTCATTTGTAACAACATAATCTTTGAAACATGGTTCGATGTATGAAAGGGTAATTAACAATAATTTAATGATTGCTCAGAGATTCAATAAAAAGTTGGTTCAGGTTACTCTCACTACCCTCACTGCTAAAATATCTTATTGATAATTAGAATATTAAGTGTGGGTGAGAGTAAAAATCCAGCGTGAGGGTAAACCGCTTACTCTCACGCCGGATTTTTACATTTTTACATCATAACTTCTTCTGTTATACCGTAATACCCCATATTTGGCGCATATATCGGTTGGTTCTGTAATCCGATGTTTTTTAGCTTTCCTTCCCCGCGTAAGCGGCGGATATGCCCCATTGCAGTCGATTTCATCATGCCGCATACCCTTTGGAAGTCACTTCTTGTCATCATGTGGTGCTGACTGAAGTAGATGGTTAGTCGGCTGTCTATTTCTTCGTCCGATAATTTGTTGGAGTGTCCATTGTGTTTTATATTCTTCAGTTTCACATTTCCGATTTCACTCCTCAGATCCTGATCCGCCCGGAATTTGATGCCTTTCAGCCTTACTTTCGTATTCTTCCGTTTTGTATCTTCTTTTATTTCTTCCGTGCAGGTCAGGGTAGGGTGGAAGTAACCGATACCATCCAGATGTACCTGCCTGCCCTCCGCCAGTTCTTCACCCATTGCATGAGACAGGGCGTCGAGCACGGCGGACACATCCGTTTCCGTCAGTGAACAATGTTCCTGGATTTTGCGTCGTAACCGGTCGGTTCCTGTCTTTCCGTTCAGCGTGATGCGTGCATGCAGTTTTGTTTCTTCTTGTGGCTGGTTGGGAGCCACCGGGTTTTCGTACCATTCAAATAAGATTGCCATAGTTGCTTGTTTTAATTATAAGGTATTAATTTGTTTTACATTAGGGACTATTCTGTTTCCTCCTAAGGAACATCCCGCTCACCCTTAGGAACGATTGGATATTAACCTTGGTCAACGAGCCTGTTAACCTTGGTTACTCGGCCTGTTGACCTTCATTAATGAGCCTGTTGACCAAGGTTAACACTCAATAAGACTTACTACAAAGATACAAAATAAGCAGGGCAAAGTCAAGTGATTCCCTGTGTTTTTCTCAATTATTATTGAAGCTTTTACTTTGAAATGAATGGGCTGAACTTTTTTGAGATAAATATAGAATAATATATTTAAATACTTGACTTTCGCTTTTAGGAATGGTATCTTTGTAACTCTTTAAAGGAATTATACTATATAAATAAAATTCAAAGCAAGTAATGATATGAAAATCACTTCAATAAGACATGACAAAGATACAGGCAGGGAAATGATGACCGTTTATGATGCCGATGTATTGATGGAGAAGATGAAAACGGAAACCAGAGACGGGTATGTAACGGGGTTACGAACTGTCATACCTCAGTTGGAAAGTAGTGGCTCTACATTCGTTCATATTGACAAACTTCCGCGTGTCTATCCTGCCGTGGAGTATGCTCGCACTAAAGACGGAGGGCGAAGGATGAAACAATACAATGGTCTGGTTCAGCTTGAAGTGAAGAAGTTGGCTGGACTGGCGGAAGCCGAACTGGTGAAACGTCAGGCGATGCTGCTTCCTCAGACGTTTGCTGCTTTTTGCGGTTCCAGCGGAAGGAGTGTGAAGATCTGGGTGTGTTTCGCCTTACCGGATGGAAACTTGCCGAAGCGTGAACAGGAAGCCGCGTTGTTTCATGCCCATGCCTATCGCTTGGCGGTGAGTTGCTATCAGCCATTGTTCCCGTTTCCCATTGCCTTGAAAGAGCCTTCACTGATGCAAAGCTGCCGGATGACGCTCGATGAACATCCCGGATACAATCCTCATGCGGTACCTTTCTGTCTGGAACAGCCATTCTCCATGCCCGGAGAACAGACCTTCCGGCAACGGCAGTTGGCTGAGAAAAATCCGTTGCTGAGGCTGGAACCGGGTTTTGAAACATCGCAGACCTTCACCATGCTTTTTGAAACCGCCCTCGATAAGGCGCTCCGGGATATGGAGAACTGGCGACGGGGAGATGACCTTCAACCGTTACTTGTCCGCCTTGCGGAGTATTGCTACAAGGCGGGCATACCGGAAGAGGAAGTTGTGAGGCAGACGATTATTCATTATTATGCACAGGCGGAGGAGCAAACAGTACGTGCCATGGTTCATAATATTTACCAAGAGTCTAAGGGCTTTGGCTCTAAAACTATTTTGACTCCGGAGCAGGATACCGCTTTGCGTCTGGAAGAGTTTATGGAACGGCGCTATGAGTTTCGTTACAACACGGTGTTGAATGATCTGGAATACCGTCAGCGGGATTCCATTCATTTCTATTTCAGACCGGTGGATCGGAGGGTACGCAATACGGTGGCGATTAATGCCCTGAAAGAGGGGATTCGTGCCTGGGACCGTGACGTGGAGCGTTATCTGACATCAGAGTATGTGTCTTTGTACAATCCTGTTGAAGAATACCTTTGCAGTGTGGGGCGTTGGGACGGAAAAGACCGCATCCGGGCGCTTGCCAATCTTGTGCCATGCAATAATCCGCATTGGCGGGAGTTGTTTTATCGCTGGTTTCTCAGTATGGTGGCTCACTGGCGTGGGCTCGACCGCCAACATGGAAACAGTACGTCGCCATTGCTGGTTGGGGCACAGGGGTATCGTAAATCTACCTATTGTCGCATTATTTTGCCGCCTGAACTGCGTTTCGGATATACGGATAGTCTTGATTTTAAGAGCAAACAGGATGCGGAGCGTTATCTGGGGCGTTTTCTGTTGGTGAACTTGGATGAGTTTGATCAGATTAGCTCTAATCAGCAGGGCTTTCTGAAACATCTTTTGCAGAAACCTGTGGCAAATTTGCGGAAACCTTACGGTGCTACCATCCAGGAAGTGCGCCGTTATGCCTCGTTTATCGGTACCAGTAATCAGATGGACCTGCTTACCGATCCCAGCGGTAGCCGCCGTTTTATCTGTATCGAAGTGACTGCGCCTATTGATACGAATGTCACCATCAATTACAAGCAATTGTATGCTCAAGCCATGGATGCCATTTATAAAGGTGAGCGCTACTGGCTGAATGATGAGGACGAAGCTATCCTGAAAGAGACCAACCGGGATTTTGAACAGGTCAGTCCGCTCGAACAGCTTTTCCACTGTTATTTCCGGGTGACGGAAGAAGAACGGGAAGGGGAATGGCTGACCGCAATGGAGATATTCAATTATCTACAGCAGAAAACCCGCGATAAACTGTCGGTCAGCAAAATAGGGCACTTCGGCCGTTCGCTGAAGAAATTGGATATTCCTTGTAAGAAGTCGAATAGGGGGACGGTGTATCATTTGGTGAGGCTGTGACGAAGCTATTTTGTGTAGGATATGTGTAATGTAATATATTTAATGGATTCAAGAAAATACAAAGTTTGTAAATAAGAACTTATAGAAAAGGTAAAGGAGGCTGTTTCATTTCTATTTGAAACAGCCTGTATACTCTAAATATTATACCCTTATTCTACCGTATCTTCATTTGAGGGTAATGAAACGTTGGTAATCTCATCACTATCTTGAAGAATAATTCTTTTCTTCAATTCCTTGTGAATGGCTATGATACGTTTCTCGAAAAATCTGTCATAGTCATTCTCCAATATTCCAAAGGCTTCGAGATCGTTAATCAAGTGGGATTTCATTGTAGTTTCGATATCCTCGTTTTGCTTTATGAATTTTCTCATATAGAAAGCTGGTGACTTGGCTCCGATTTCACGCTTGTTTAAGAAGTCATCCACAATGGTTATATTAGCAATATGGTTGACGTGGAAGAAATCTGTGTTCTGTTTGGCTAAATATGCTTTGGGAAAGAAATGATGGTAATTCTTGCTGTTAGCTTGCTTTAGCCAATAATTGCTGATGTTGACAAGTGAGCCGTCATTGAATGATTTAGGTTGTTGATAGGCGTAGATGCACAAAATAGCTTTTATGTAACTTCTTCCTGCGCTGAACCATCCATGATTTATGATTCCTTCTTCAGAGATGTCAATAGTCCAGTCATATTTCGGTAATTCTTCGTTCAGGATGGCATCAATCCGTTTGACGTCCTGTCCCAGTTTCGTTTCTACAGAAGAAGAAAAACGTCCAGACAATGCGCATCGCCAAAAATAGTCTTGTAGATATTTTTGCTTTGCTCCTGTCGGCTTATTCGTATTGTGATAAAAGAAATAAGCAAACGGAACGATTAAGGCATTATAGGGCAATAGCTGACTCACTGGTATTCTGTAATAACTGATAAAATATTCTATAGCCGCTTCAATGGCGCCAATACCTTTTTCCCAAGCGTCGATAAATTCTGATTTATTCAGTTTAAGAATTTCTTTTCTTGTACAATCTTTCTGCGATTCATCCATACTCAACCGGGAAATATAT
>ENA-ORCP01003287-ORCP01003287.1-human-gut-metagenome-genome-assembly--contig:-NODE-3287-length-12174-cov-3.012482_pt1 | contig 12174 bp, 7 predicted proteins | sample MGYA00242990_ERZ507991 | MGnify/ENA primary metagenome ERZ507991 (study PRJEB26167, sample SAMN06115496) | human gut metagenome | host: Homo sapiens | place: China:Henan | collected 2015-05-07 | study... | reverse complement strand
TGAATTGTGCATGAAGGTTACACTGCCTGCCAGACTGCATATCCGTGACAGCGTAAAAGAATTAAAACAGAGGACGTTGGCGTATCTTCAAACTCAAATTGATTGATGCGCGGCTTTACTTTGTCAGTATCTTTGTCGGGTTACTGACGGGGCTTATTGCTGTGCCTTATCATTACCTGCTTCAGTTCTTCTTCAATCTTCGCCATGACTTCTTTGATTCTCATCCTAAATGGTATTGGTACCTTCCTCTTTTTCTGTTAATGTGGGGGATTCTTATATTTGTCTCCTGGCTGGTGAAAAAGATGCCGTTGATCACAGGAGGAGGTATTCCACAAACACGTGGAGTTATCAATGGAAGAGTTGCGTATAAACATCCTTTCATTGAGGTGATTGCCAAGTTTGTGGGAGGAATACTTGCGCTAAGCACCGGTTTGTCTTTGGGACGTGAAGGACCTTCGGTGCAGATCGGTTCGTATGTAGGATGTCTGGTTTCTAAATGGGGGAGAGTGCTTGCCGGCGAGCGGAAACAATTGTTGGCGGCGGGTGCCGGTGCCGGGTTGGCGGCTGCTTTTGCTGCTCCGTTGGCTTCCTCATTGCTGGTTATAGAATCTATTGAACGGTTTGATGCGCCAAAGACGGCGATTACTACCTTGCTGGCAGGAGTCGTTGCCGGAGGAGTCGCCAGTTGGCTTTTTCCTATCAATCCGTATTTTCAGATTGATGCGATTGTACCGGGAATGACTTTCTGGTCACAGGTAAAGTTGTTTCTTCTTTTGGCGGCTGTGGTTTCTGTTTTCGGAAAGTTCTTTTCTGTCACTACGCTTCAGGTCAAACATATCTATCCGGCCATCAAGCATCCGGAATACGTAAAAATGCTATATCTGCTCTTTATTGCTTATCTCATCTCTATGGCAGAAGTCAATCTGACAGGAGGTGGGGAACAGTTTCTGTTGGCACAGGCCATGCATCCCGATACCCATATTCTTTGGATTGTCGGTATGATGTTGTTGCATTTTGTATTCAGTACCTTTTCTTTTTCGTCAGGACTGCCGGGAGGAAGTTTCATTCCTACATTAGTGACAGGAGGGCTTTTAGGGCAAATAGTTGCATTGATTCTGGTTCAGCAAGGAGTGATTGCTTATGAAAATATCAGTTATATCATGTTGATCTGTATGTCTGCTTTTCTGGTTGCGGTCATACGTACACCTCTCACCGCTATTGTGCTGATTACTGAGATTACGGGACATCTGGAAGTCTTTTATCCTTCTATTGTAGTGGGAGGACTGACTTACTATTTCACGGAAATGCTTCAGATAAAACCTTTCAATGTGATTTTATATGATGATATGATTAATTCTCCTGCGTTTAAAGAAGAGGCCCGCTACACTTTATCGGTAGAGGTCATGAGCGGTTCTTACCTGGATGGTAAAATCGTGGATGAACTTCGCCTGCCGGAACGTTGCATTATTATTAATGTTCATCGTGACCGGAAAAACTGGCCTCCCAAAGGGCAGAAACTGATGCCGGGGGATCAGGTGCAGATAGAAATGGACTCGCAGGATATCGAGAAACTCTATGAGCCGTTAGTCAGTATGGCGAATATTTATTAAAAAAGAAGTGAAGCGTTTATTCAACGCTTCTCAACCATGCAATTTCTTCTGCCCACTTGCTTTCATCGGGTGTTTCAAGAATAAGTGGCATATTATCGAATCTTGAATCTTTCATTAATCTTTCAAAGAATGCACTCCCGGTCAGTCCCTGGCCTATGTTATCGTGACGGTCAACATGACTGCCTAATTCTTTTTTAGAATCATTCAGGTGCATACCACGCAGATACTCGAAACCTACTTCTTTTTCAAATTCGTCAAAGACTTTATCGTAATCATTCACTATGTCATATCCCGCTGTATATGTATGGCAAGTATCCAGGCAAATACCTACACGGCTTTTATCATTCACCCGGTCGATGATATATCTTAATTGCCAGAATTCACTTCCTAAATTACTGCCTTTTCCCGCAGTATTTTCAATAACGGCCGTTACTCCTTTAGTCTTCTCCAAAGTCAGGTTGATACTTTCTGCAATGAGTGCGAGACAATCCTCTACGGAGATTTTATTCAGATGGCTGCCGGGATGGAAATTGAGAAGTTTCAGTCCTAATTGTTCGCAGCGTTGCATCTCATCTAAAAAGGCAGCTCGACTTTTCTCCAATCCTTCTTCTTCGGGGTGTCCCAAATTAATAAGGTAACTGTCATGCGGTAAAATATAGTCTGTTTGGAAATTGTACTTAGTGCAATTTTCTTTGAAAAGACGGATGTTTTCTTCTGTCAATGGTTTACTCACCCATTGACGTTGATTTTTAGTAAACAGGGCAAAGGCATTTGCTCCAATCTCATGCGCATTGACAGGGGCGAATTCTACGCCGCCGGATGCGCTTACATGTGCTCCAATGTATTTCATCTTTTATTCTATTTAAATTTTATCTGTTGATATAACATTTATGCAGGTTTCAATGTTTGCGTAGAGTACCAACATAGGCAAAGATACAATTTTTTAGTAGTAAACTCAATGCTCATTATGATAAAGGTACAGTGATCTACTGTCTTTTTATATCCCACATCTCAGGTATTAATGGTTGAGTTGTCAGATGTTAATATCTGAGATGTCAACTGTTAATACCTGAAAAGTCAGATATTAATACCTGTCATGGACATTATTAATGCTTGAAATGTGGCATAATAAGCATTGTCACCTTCAATAAAAGACAATAAAAGAAAGGAGCTATTCGTAAGTTTATAATAACCATTGAATAGCTCCATATTGTGTGCCAGAATGGAGAAATTATATCTCAAAATCCGGTAAATAGTCAGTCAGAACCTTATTGACCTGTTTCCCTTGTACTTGATCTGTGATGATAGTCGCACCTTCCTTCTTGCCGGCATCGTATTTCAAAGAAACCTTTTCCGCTTGATGGGTGACGCTGATTGCCGCTTTCCCTTTCTCCGTCAGATTGCAGGTAATAATCCAGTCGCCTACTTGTACCGTATTGCCTTGGCGAACCACTTTCATATCCGCACGGTTATTTCCATGTGTATCCATAACGGTGAGGAAACGGGCAGTTTTACATGGAATGGTAGTAGACGAAAAATGCCAGTGATTGGGATACTTCACAGCTTTTCCCTGGGCATTGGTTACATTCTTCCAGTTGGTTGGAGCGCAGAAGAAGGTATCTACGATGGCCTGTTCCGTCTTTGCCGAACTGAAAAGATGAGCAACAGAGATGCCTTCATCCTTATTCTTTCCCGTAACTTTCACTTCATCAGGAAGTTCCTGCATTTCCATCGGAAGTTCTACCGTATGCAGCAGATAGCTCCATGTGACCGCTTCTTTTCCTTCCAGTTCATCATAAATCACATACACTCCCGTATTGCCTAATTGAATGATGTGCCGACGGAACATCTTCAGTTTGTTCTCATCCCATCCCTTTTCGGGAGTGTATTGCGTGCCGGAAAGTTCACCACGTTTCAACCAGATAGGAGCTGTGATCTTTCCGTAAGCATTGGAAGCGTCTCCCACCATATACGAAATCTTTTCTCCTTCATACCAACGGGGAATCCATCCGTAACCTTCCGTCCCGATAGTCTGAGTCATTCCATTGACCAGAATACTGTTGTGTGCACGGGTGTTTCGATAGGAATACATACAATGGTCATCGGTAAAACCGGTACGATGTCCGCTGCTATAGAAGATCGCCTTGCCGCCATAGAAGGTATTAAATGCATTCTGATTGGCCAATGCGTGCGAAGTTGAACCGTATGGACTGGAACGGAATGACAACATTGCGTTCTTTTCTATATCCCCCAACGAAGTATGCATCGTAGCAATTCCCGTTTCATTAAATACTTTCGTCATCGGCAACTCTGCCAATGAGTGTTCTTCTTTCGGGTGTGCCTTGTCAGTAATGCAGCCATACCAGGTCAGATCACCTGCTTTTCCAAGAAAAGACTTTTTCATGATATCCGGTTCTTTCTCTAGAATGGTACGTGCGTAGGCGGCTGCCCACGGATTATTGCATTCACGTGCTAAAGCATCCGCATAGCCGACCCGTGTCCCGTTCGGTTTCATTTTCGTTTCATGGGAGTTACCGTGTCCCGCAGATTTGGAGAACGGAGGCTGATGATAGATTACATAGAGCACATTGTTGTTATACCAGGGATCGGCAAAGAAATCGAAACCGCTGATACGTGAATAGAAAGCGGGAACTTCGATCAATGTACGAAGGTTGACATGGAAATAAGAGTCACCGTTGTGCCATCCTCCGTCGGTGTTGAGTCCCGGCAGACGGGATACCCATTCGTTATAGCAATAATCTACCCAAGTGGAAGCCATCGGCAATTCACCGTATGTAGCAAAAGCTGCCATATTCAGAATACGGAAAGTCATCTGCCATACATGATTGTCGGCAATACGGTTTTCCAGATGATTCACATATTCATGATAAAACTTATGGGCGTTTTCGCTGATCGTTTCGAGAAGCAACTGTTTTTCGGCAGGCGTTAACAGATTGTACCATGCATCATAAGCGGAAGTACTCATGGACAGAATCGTGGAGCGGTTGAAATCTCCTGCGAAGTACTTACTGTCTTTCCACGAAAGAATTTCGGAAAGACGTTTGATACCTTCTTTGTAGTACACTTCGTCTTTCGTCAGCAGATAAGCGCGTACCATAGCTTCTATGTTCGCTTCTTCGCGGTCTACTATCTTGCGGCTTTCCCGAATCAATGCCGAGCGATATTGTACGATGTTTGTCAATTTGACTACTTGGGTGGTATCGATTTCCTCCTCCAGATGTTTCAATGGATGATTGAGGCATTTCCTTGCTTTCTGAATATAGAGCTGCGCTTCCGGATTATTCTTGTTCCGCTCGATGATCTGATCCCAGTCTTTGGCATCGAGCAGGATACGGGGATGGCTTTGAGAGAACTTCGCCAGCACTTCTTGCAAGGAGGGAGGATTGAACGTACGTGTCTGCTCGTCCACATAGAAATGATAGACGGGCGACCATTCTTCTTTGCCGTCCTTATCAAGGTAGGCGTGCTGCCAATACCATTTCCCTTTTTCAAAGAGTTTGAAAGGATTGAAGAAAGCCCAGTTTCTTTCGGCGGTCATTACTTCCGATTTAAACTCAGGATCACGTGCGATACGGATGCGGTATGTCACTTCCGGTTTGTGATCTTCTTCTTCCACTCCGTCAAGCACAGGTCCGAGGTGGGGGAACTTATCCGGCCACATGAAACGCGGCGGATTGACTGCTATGTGCTGACCGTCTAGTGGAGAAGGTGTTTCGCGGACTTCATGCATCAGCGTCTGCTGACTCAGACGCAGGATGCTTTTCTGCGCATATCCACTATAGGAAAGCATAGCTACAAATAACAGGAAAATATAATATCGTTGTTTCATCATCTTATTTTTTTAAGAGTTCTTTCAGACTGATTGTCTTGTTGTTGATCAGCGGACGTGCCCAGAAACCGATGAAGGTGATATATCCCACAAAGAGCAGGATAGACAGCATACCTGTACGCAAGGACGTAGCATCTGCCAATGTACTCACAATCATCGGCCCGCCTGCTCCACCCACGATAGCCGAACATAAAATTCCGGCAAATGAGCCGTGATGCTGTGAAGCCGAGTTCAGCGCCAATGAGAAGACGATAGAGTACATCATGGAAATACTGAATCCGATAGCAGGAAAGGCGATTAGCGAAACATCCTTGCTTCCGAATAAAGCGGCTAGTAACAGCACTATCGTCAATACCCCCGAAACCTGTAGCAGGCGTTTGCTGTCAATCAGTTTCAGAAGAATCATTCCGACCAGACAGCCTGCCGTCATCAGTCCCCAGAAGTAGCTGACTGCCTGCGCACCTTCCGCCTGCGGGTTTACACCGTGATATTGTTCGAGGAAGGTACTCATGAAGATAGAGGTTCCTTGTTCCGTACTGACATAGCAGAAGATTCCCAGAAAGAACAACCATACATATTTCTGCTTGAACAGGGCGAGGTAGGAATCTTTCGATCCGCTTTTCTCATCTTCTTTCAGTTCAATCTTCGGGAAATGCGAAACACCGACGGCAATCAGCATCACCAGCAACAATAAGGTAAATACCCAGTAGAGAGATACCCAAGGCATATCTTGTGGCGTCATATCCGCCAGCAAGTCAAGGATAAGGCTTTTTCCTGCTGTATAAGTGGCAGGATCAAGTTCCCGAATCAGATAAGTATATGCCAGCGGGCTTAGGAAGGAGGCGATACCGAACATAAATTGTGCCAGTTCAGCGATGAAAGCATAGTTTTCTTCTCCTCCTACAGTACGTTGGAGCGGATTCAGCACGGTTTGCAGCATTGCCATTCCCAGACCGATGATGAAAGATGAAGCTAGCAACATCGGATAAGTATGCATACAGGCGAACAGGATGGTTCCGATAAACGGCATCAGGAATCCACAGAACAAGACAGGCTTTTCACCGAAACGGTCGATCAGTAGTCCGGCAGGGATGGACATAATGGCGTAAGCCAGAAAGAAGGAAGTCGGGATAAACCCCGCCATCGCAAGATCGCTCAGATTGAAATTGTGGATAATGTCCGGAATAAGCGGTCCCAGAATATTGGTAATAAACGAGATAGTGAACCAGAACGCCATAATTAGCGCCAGCATTCCTAGATTTTTCTTCATAATCTTAAATAAGTTGAGAAGGTTTTCTGCTCTTCATTTAATTCGGTTTTCTATTTAAAAAGAGGGAGGCGGCACCGATACTTCCGGCTTTGTTGCCTAAAGAGGCTGCCATGATTTCCGTGTTCACGGCACAGTCGGGGATGGCATAGCGAAGGGCTTTCTCACTTACTTTCTGAATATAAAAGTCTCCGGCTTCGGACAGTCCTCCGCCGATAACGACTCTTTGAGGGCTGAAGATATTAATAAATCCGGCAATGCCGTGACCGAGGAAATCACAATGTTCGTTCAGCGACTCAGCCGCAATCTTATCTCCTTGTTTATAGAGACGGACGATCAATTCTCCGTTTATTTCTTCATTCGGATAAGAGATGCCGGCTTCGGCTATCCGTTTGCTGAAACGACGGACCAGTGCGGCAGTGGAAGCATAATGTTCAAGGCATCCTATTGAACCGCAGGCGCAAGGTTCACCATTAGCTATCAAGGGGACATGTCCCAATTCAGTACCTCTATTGGCGTATCCGTTAAACAGTTTGCCGTCAATTATGACTGCGCCACCGATACCGGTTCCTACAGTCAGAAAGACCACATGAGTGGCTCCGTTTCCGGCTCCGTACATCGTTTCGCCGAGTCCCATCAGATTAGCGTCATTTCCCAGTTGGGTAGGAAGTCCGGTCTCTTTTTCCATCCGGTCTGCCAGTTTCAGATTTTCCCAGCCTTGAATATTCTCCGCACCTCCCAATACGATACGATTCGTACAATCGACAATTCCCGGTGTCCCTATCCCGATACCGGCTATCGTATATTCCTTTGCTTCGGCAAAGGTTTTCACTTCATTGACTGCCTTGACTAATTGCCCGATGACAGCTTCGGCTGATACGTCGGCATTCGACGGTAGCTTCCCTTGAAAGTGAAATACGCCATTATTATCAATAAGAGCGTATTTCACAGAAGTCCCGCCAAGATCAATTCCTATAGCGTATTCTTTTTCCATATAACTAGGTATGTTTTAAATTCGTTTATACTGTGCCATGCTTGTGCCACCGTATTGGCACGCTTGTGCCAAAGGCTTGGCATAGCAGTGCCAACAGCTTGACACAACTGTGCCAACGGCTTGGCACAAGCAAAGCAACTGTTTTCTTTCATATACCAGTTTATACTCTTTCTGCCCAGATAGGTGAACTCCATGCCCATTGCCCGTCACGCTGGCGAACACGCACGTAGTAGTAATCTGTATCACGCTGAGGCTCTTTATCTTCCATATAGTGTTCCACAGTGAAACAGCTTTCGGGCATAGCACGATTGAAGAGAATCGCTTCGCTCAGCCAGCCGATCATGAAGTGCGAACGTGAGCCTTCGAGCAATTCGCCCAATGTGTGTTCAAACTTCTTGCCGTTGAAATCAGCAATCACTTTTCCGTCTTTCGGCATCTCTACTTCGAGGATGACAGCTTGCATGGCAGCGGTAGTCGTATTCGGATTCTTGCTACTGTACATATCCAGTTCGGTTTCTTTTTCGTCTGCGGATACAATGCGGTTTACGTGAGTATGGAATTCTGTTTCCCCTTCTTGCGGAGAAGTGAAGGCTGCACCGCGGAAACATGGAGTGACGCTCAGAATGCGTCCTTTGTCTACAGACAATTTACCTTGCCAGTGTACATACTGCTCTTCACGGTTCCATCCGAAATCTACTTTCACTTTGCAGCGGACAGTATCACCTTCGGGGGCAACCGGAGTCAACGGACCATTCATGCGGGCCAGAATCTGACCGTTCTTGACGATATCCACATAGTCGATGCAACTTTCTCCGGTAACATTCAGATAAATGCGGCGGCTGTTGCCACGCACTACGTCACCCATGAAAGCATCGTTGAGGCGGAAGTCAATCAAAATCTTATCGCCGGTTGCGGCGCATACGTGGCGGGTCCGAAGTGCTTCCCATATAGCGTCGCGGGTTAATGACGGAGCCAGTACACCGATACGGCCGTCACCATAACTGCCCGGATAACCCGAATGTTGGTCGGTAGAAGCCATAATACCGAATTTATTACCCAGTTCCAGACCATATTGAATGGTTCCTTCCCATTGGCGGGGGCCCATATCGTGCAAGTATGGATAGTCGCCCTGATCGCTTTCAGCCAGACCGTGACGAGAATACATTTCTACGAACGGGGTCTGGTCTCCTTCGGTAAAGCATTTCCAGTTATAGCCGCGATAACCACCCTGATAGCCCATATGGTGCGGAGTGATGAATACTTTGTGTCCTTTGGCCTTTTGTTTCCAGTCTTCGATGGAAGTGCATTCTACAAGCGGTGCATCGAGATCGTAGTTCAAGGCAACATGGTCGCCATGTTCCATGCTGTGTGCTTCATATCCAACGAAAGTGAGGAATTCTCCTTCTTTATTATATTCGTTTGTCATGGCTACGTACTTCTCATATCCGCCTTCGCGCAAACGTTTGAAAGCACCGGTATGGTAGTCGATTACCCATTTCAGGCGTGGATCGTCTGCTCCGGGGATATCCGGCCACATGGCGTGGGGTGTTACACTTACAAAATCCAACTGTCCTTTCGCTGCTTCAAAAGCATCGCGCATATCGCCGTGTCCGTATGTGATGTTACAATGGTTGTGCAGGTCTCCCCAGTACATTTTGAGGTCACTTGCCGATGGCATTTTCTTTTTGGCTTCTTTACTTCCTGCCGCACAAGAGCCGAGCAGGCTGCCGGATGCTGCTAGTCCTAAAAAAGACCAGCCAGTATTCTTTATAAAATTTCTTCTGTCCATGATATTATTGTTTTGGGTTATTTATCGATTTTCCATCAGTCTTCTGTCTCCTTTGAAAAGCACTGTCTCTTTTTCATCGGGATCATTGTCTTTATATTGTTTCTGAGTTTCTTCAAGTAGTTGCATCAACTCTTTTTGTTTCTTAGCATATTCCGCTTTTCCGAAGATATTGTTCATTTCTCTCGGATCGGCTTTCATGTCATACATTTCCCATTCGTCAATGTCGTTGTAGAAATGAATCAGTTTGAAGTCCTGCGTGCGAATGCCGTAATGACGTTTTACGGAGTGTTCTGCCGGATATTCATAATAATGATAGTAGGCTGCTTTACGCCAGTCGGCAGGAGTCTTGCCTTCGTTTTCCAATACTGGTTTCAGTGATGCTCCCTGAATATCAGATGGCACTTCTACACCGGCAAAGTCAAGGAAAGTGGGGGCGAAGTCTACGTTCATGCTAATGGCGTTGCTGGTGCTTCCGGCTTTAATGGCCTTCGGATAACGGATGATAAGCGGCATACGCTGACATTCTTCGTACATGAATCGTTTGTCAAACCAGCCGTGTTCACCCAGAAAGAATCCTTGGTCGGAAGTATAGACAATAATGGTATTGTCCAGTTCGCCGATCTTTTCGAGATAATTCAGCAGACGACCGATATTCTCGTCTACAGCCAGAACGGTAGCCAGATAATCGCGCATATATTGCTGGTATTTCCAGCTGATTAATGCCTTGCCTTTCAGGTCGCCTTTGCGGTATTCGGCAATGCGCTGTGCATAGGCGGAATCCCATTTGTCCTGTACTTCTACAGGCATGCGCTTATAAACGCTATACAGGCGGTTTGTCGTATCTTTCAGCATTTCTTCGCGAGTGAGCAGTTTTAAGTCCCAGTCATTCGTCAGCGTATGCTCGATCGACATATCTTGTTCCCGTGCCGCTTTCCCGCGTCCTTCGTAGTCATCGAACAGGTTTGCGGGTTCGGGGAAAATAGTATTGTTGAATATACCCAGATGGCGGGGGGCGGGCATCCAGTTACGGTGGGGAGCTTTCTGATGATACATCATGCAGAAAGGTTTGTTTTTGTCGCGGTTTTCGAGGAAATCGATTGCCTTGTCGGTGATAATATCCGTTGCATATCCTTTTTCTACGATGTGCTTTCCGTCTTCCCAGAAGTCAGGGTCGTAGTAGTCGCCCTGCTCATGCTGGCCGCTGAGTATGCTCCAGTGGTCAAATCCCTGCGGTTCGCTGATAAGATGCCATTTACCGATCATGGCAGTCTGATAACCGGCTTGTTGAAGTAGTTTCGGGAATGTCTGCTGATCACCGTTGAAGGTGCTTGCATTATCGGTAAAGCCGTTCTCATGGCTGAATTTTCCGGTGAGGATGCAGGCACGTGAAGGACCGGAAAGGGCATTGACTGCATAACAATTGTCAAAACGGATACCCTCATTGGCTATACGATCCATATTGGGAGTCTGGATGAGGTTGCCACCATAGCAGGACATAGCTTGGGTGGTATGGTCGTCGGTCATCATGAAGATGATGTTCGGACGTTTGGTTTCTTCTTTTTTCTGGTTGGCACAGGAAGCGAGGCTTAGTGCAGCCAATGGAAGCAGTAAGGTAGAGGGATTGCTTTTCATGATAGAAATAACATCTGATGATAAAAAATGACCAGTGAGGAGCCGAGGCCTTTTCCGTAGCGGGCATATATCCGCATGGAAATCTGGTCTCAGTGCCTCGCTGGTCACTGGATTATAATTTATATTTTAATGACTGTTTCTTGCCGTTTACTTTCACTTCTATTTCCAGTCCGTTTTCATCGAACGTTTTGTTCTTGAACTTAGCGTCAAATTTAGGGGCATCTGCGCTCTTCTTGACTGGGTAAATAACTGTGATGTAACGTACCGCATTCTCATTGTCTTTCTTTACGTTGAATGAAACATTCATACGTTTGTAGCGCTTGCGATATGCAGTAGAACACCATCCCGGCTCTTTTTTCATGCTCATGCCTTCAGGGCCGAAGCATTGAAGTTTCATGTTGCTTCCATCCTCGAATTGAGTCAGGAATGTCATGTCTTCGCGACTGTTGGCTATCTCACCTTTCGGCATCTGATAGTGCAGGTTGACAGAACCTTTGGCGCTGCCTGATACTTCATCTACAATGACAAAGTAGGTATTGTCTACGAAGAAGACCGAACGGCGGTGCTTGAAGTTCTTGTAGCTTGGGTTTTCTGTAACCAATGTCTGGATATTGCCTTCCGGCTGCCACAGTTTAGTAACAGATTCGGTTGTTTCCAGATTTTTATTGTCCAGAGTCACGGTGTTGTGTACGGAAGTCTGACGGTGCCAGTTGCGTTGTTCCATCACTTCGCCTTCACCTGCATATACATACGAACCGGAGTCGGGGAACAGGTTCTTGCCGTTAAACCACATTTCGAAAGTACCGTTATCCGGCTGACAATGCCAGAAACCTTTCGGACCGGCTTTTACTACCATTTGTGTAGCATCCATTCCCCAGGAATTGCGGAATACAAAGAAACCTGACTTCAGGAAACCTTTCGACATATAATCAGGTAATGCACCCTCTTTGCCGTCCTCCTTGAGAGCCTTTGAATACTTTTGCAGATTTGCTATAATGCCGTCCACCTCGTTTATGAGATTATCCTCATTTT
>ENA-ORCP01003282-ORCP01003282.1-human-gut-metagenome-genome-assembly--contig:-NODE-3282-length-12179-cov-3.548752_pt1 | contig 12179 bp, 6 predicted proteins | sample MGYA00242990_ERZ507991 | MGnify/ENA primary metagenome ERZ507991 (study PRJEB26167, sample SAMN06115496) | human gut metagenome | host: Homo sapiens | place: China:Henan | collected 2015-05-07 | study... | reverse complement strand
GATATAAAGAAAAGTGTTGACACTGAAAAGCTTATGAAAAAACTTTTCAGAATGACACCGTTGCAAGATTCATATTCCTGTAATTTCAATATTCTTATTGCAGGCTCGCCTAAGGTTATGGGTGTAGGAGAAATACTTACGGAATGGATAGCCTTTCGTAAGGAATGTGTAAAGCGCAGAGTTTATTTTGAGCTTAATAAGAAAAAAGACAAGCTTCATCTTTTAAAGGGCTTGCAGAAAATTCTTCTTGATATTGATAAGGCGATTCATATTGTCCGTGAGACCGAAGAGGAAAACGAGGTCGTCCCAAACCTTATGATCGGATTTGGAATTGATGAAACTCAGGCGGAATATGTTGCTGAAATAAAGCTCCGTCATCTGAATAAGGAATATATCATCAACAGAATTGCTGATATAGAACAGCTTGAAAAAGATATTGCTGAAATGGAAGAGATCCTCAAAGATGAAAAAAAGGTCAAGAATATCATAATCGGAGAGCTTAAGGATGTCATAAAAAAATACCAGCAGCCAAGAAAGACCTTGTTCATCTACACTACCGAGGAAGATAATGAACCTATTGAAGATGATACACCTGACTTCCCTGTTACTCTGTTTATGACGCAGAGCGGATATTTTAAGAAAATGACTCCGCAGCAGCTTCGTATGTCAGGCGAACAGAAAGTCAAGGAAGGCGACGTTATTTCCGATACTATTGAAACTACAAACAGAAGTGAGCTGCTGTTCTTTACAGACAAGTGTCAAGTTTATAAAACAAAGACATCACTTTTCAAAAATTCAAAGGCAGCAGAGCTTGGCATATATATTCCTGTTCAGCTTGGCTTTGATGAAAATGAAAATGTTCACTCAATGATAGTTACTACTGATTACAGCGGCTATCTCATTATGGTATTTGAAAACGGCAAAGTCGCAAAAGTCCCTCTCAGTGCATATGAAACCAAAACAAACCGCAAAAAGCTTGCCAATGCATACAGCGACAAATCACCACTGGTCAAAATGCTGTTTGTAAAAGAAAATGCCGATATACTTCTCCGAACCAGCAACGGACGTGCGCTTGTTTTCAATACAGCTATGATACTTCCTAAAACTACCCGTGATACGATAGGAGTTCAGGTATTTACGCTGAAAGCCAAGGCAGCTGTAAATAATGCCTGCATAGTGACAGAAGAAATGGCTGATGAAGTCAAAAAGTTCAATGTAAAATCTGTTCCTGCTTCGGGCTCACTTGCAAAGGATCTCACCGACAGCGACCAGCTTACATTTTAAATAAAAACAGCTTAAAACCATTTTCAAATGATTTTAAGCTGCTTTTTTTATTCATTTGCCCATTTTATAATAACGCTGTCGCCGTAATTAAGCTTGTCCATAAAGCTTGCAGTTTTACCATTGATTGTTGTTATCATATTTCCGCTTGGAGGTGGATTGTCAATATCTATATCTGCAAGTGCCATAAGCTCAATAAACTGGTGCGGTTCATTATTTGAATTTGGTTCAAGTGTGATACTTCTGCCGTTTAAAATAACTCTGAAATCAACATCAGTTTCAGCTTCAACAGGCTTATTTTCTGCTGACGGTGCAGGTTCGGGCGTTATCTGAGGTTCAATTATCGGCTTATCATAATCAACGGTTACAGCATTTTTTTCTGCAACAGCCTTTGCAAGCTCCCCTGCCTTTGATTTTTCGCTTACTACCTTTTCACCTGTAAGAATATCATCATTGTCACGCAGATAGTAATCAAACGAAAGAACCTTTCCGCCCTTATAAAAGCTTACGGAATCAGCATCAAACGGAAGCATTCCCATCAGGTCACCAAGTGTATCCGTTTCTGAAACGGTGACATTATCAAAATTCTGTATCTGATAATCAGCTGAAACATTATTGCCGTTTACCTTAACAGAAATGCCTATATGATATTCAATGCCATCTATCATTACCTTTTCATTTGACACTTCTCCTACAATATCGGATATTTTTACAGAAGCATTCATTCCGCATACCGCAGGAACAAATTCAATTTTATCACCCTGCTTGACTGTTGTTTCAAGTGTTGCCGGCATACCGTTCAACGTTATCTGTCCCGGAATCGAAAGCTCACCTTTAAGATAATGCTTTTCGCCGTTAAGCGTGAATGACAGGCTTCTTCCCGAACGTCCTATTATTTGAGAAGTTTTAAATCCCGCAAGCATAAGAAGGTCAACAATAGAAACCGCTCTTGTATCAAAAATACGCATTTTCTTGCCGTTTAATGTTACAACAGAAAAATCATAGCCTTTATTTATTGTTGCTGTTACGCCGATGCCTATCGGAGTTACATATTCAGGTCCGTTGAGCTTAGTGCGTCCGAGAGATATGTTTTTCATTGAATTTTTTCCGCCGACAGCTACCCTGTTTTCAGGTATGCCAAGCTTTTCAGAAACTATTTTGGCAAGGTCGGGTATAAGGCTTCCGCCGCCTACAAGAAATACTGCCGCAGGAGGCTGTCCGTTTGCCTTGATGATATTATCGGAAATATTCTCTGCCAGAGAACCCACAGCAGGAAAAAGACTTGCAAAAAATTCAGAAGTAGGTACGCTGTGGTCAAATCCGAGAATATCTTTATATTCTATATTTTCTTTATAACCGCTGAGTTTCATCTGTTCGGCAGTTTCAAAATCAACTATGTAATTTCTGATTATTTCCTCGGTAATTTCGTCACCTGCCACCGTTGACATTGCATAAGCAACGATACTTCCATTTTGGGAGATCGCAATATCCGAAGTACCTGCACCTATATCAACAAGTGCAATATTTATAAGGCGAACTTCGGGAGGAATGATGACATTCATTGCAGCAATAGGTTCAAGTGTGAGGCTTACCACTTCAAGCCCATTTATATCCATAACGGAATAAAGACTCTCAACAACTATTCCGGGAAGAAATGCAGCAATAAGATCGATCTTAACTTTTTTACCCTTATGTCCAACAAGAGTTTTTATTTTATAATCATCAAGATAGTAATTTATGACTGTATGACCAACGCAATAAAAAACTATCGAGCTGTCCTTTACATCTTCATCAAGTTCGTTCTGAGCTTTGAAAACAGTTTCTACTTCAAATGACTTAACTGCATCTTCTGTAATCACGTCTTTTTCTTCAATGTCAAATTCAAGCTCCTCACGTTTTGTTTTCAATGCACGTCCCGCAGCAGCTATTGCAACCCGTGAAAGTGTTACACCTGTTTTATCTTCAAGCTGATTTTTTACAATGCTTACAACCCTTGCGACTTCTTCAATATCTTCGATCTGACCGTCGATCATTGCACGCTGTTTATGAGCCGTTGAGTATGAAGCAATAACGTTGAAAATGCCATTCTCCATTTTGCCTAAAATACCAACGACTGTTCTTGTGCCAATATCCAAAGCAAAAATTTCATCTTCACCCTGAGGACGTTTGTTTTTTACAGGTTTTTTGGCAGCTGTTGATTTTTTAGTGGTTTTACTGCTCTTTTTTGCAGCAGATTTGGAAGAAGCGTCGGTTACATCATTATCTTTTTTAGGCTGAGCTTTGCTTTTGACCGCACTCTTTTCCGCACCTGAAGCCTTTTCCGAATTTTCAGCCTTTTTAGCGGTTCTTGGCATATTCGACCATCCTTTCATAAGAATAAAACTGTATTTTACTCTTTTATTTTAAGTACAGATTTCATTTCCTTTATTGCCTCTGCATTCGATATGACAAGAAGCTTATCCCCGCTTTTTATCATTGACTGACCTCTTGGTATAAGAAGTGAGTCACCTCTTGTTATTGAAACAATATTGAATGAAGCAGGAAATTTAAAATCCATAAGCATTTTTCCGTCATAAACATAATCTTCAGGTACATGAACCTCAAAAAGCTTGACTTCCCCATGATTAAGCTGTAAAAGCTGTTTAATTCCTGATGTATCAACCTCACGTTCAATCAATGAAGCAATGCTGTCGGTACTGTTTATAACGTTATCGACACCGAGAGCCTTCATTACAGACACATTTTTAGGGTTATTCGATTTTGCAACAGTTTTCTTTATTCCAAATTCATTTTTTGCAAGCTGGCAAGCAATTAGATTACATTGATCGCTGCCGGTTACACTTACAAAAGCATCTGCTTCAGCAGCATTTGCTGCCAAAAGAGTTTCATAACGTGTCGCATCACCCAATATAACCGGAATATCCATTTCATTGGCAACATCCTTGCTCACAACCGGATTGACCTCTATTACAACAGGTTCGTGCTTATGTTCAAGCAGCGTCCTTACAAGATAGTAACCAACCTTGCCGCCGCCAACAATAATGACCTTCATTGCAGTTCCTCCTTAATCGGCAAACTTAACGCAGATAAGCTTATCACCGCGCACAAGTTCATAATTGGTAAGAAAAACATTCTCTATCGTTGTATCTTCATGTTCAACAGCAACGATAGTTTCATTTCCTTCAAACTGCAGATCACTAAGTCTTTTGCCGACCATTCTTTTTTCAATATCAACACGAGTCATAACAAGTGAATGTGATCCGAGCGAAATGCTGCCGGACGTATCCTGTCCGCTTAATGCAGATGAAAGAGTTGCGACAGTCATATTGGTCGGACAAATCGTAACTATGCCCATTTTAGTAAAAACATCGTGCTTTTTGGGGTCATTTACTCTTGCATAAGTGCGTGGTACATGGAAAAACTCTTTTGCCATCTGAACGACCATTAAATTAATATTATCATCAGATGTTACAGCAGCAAGAGCATCACAATTTTCTATACCTGCACGTTTCAGAACGTCCTGATCTATAACTACACCTACCGTTGTATATCCGTTAAAATCAGGCGACAGTTCTGAAAAATCCCCTGCATTTTCACTTACAACAGATATATCATGACCTTGTTCTGAAAGCAGATTACAAAGATTTGAGCCGACTTTGCCACAGCCGATAACCAGAATATTCATATCCGTCACCATTCTTTCCATAGTAAAATTCAAACAGCAATATACACATATTATAGCACTCTGTATAACAAAATACAAGTAAAATACAAAAAATCCGTACTTCACATAAGTGAAATACGGATCTCTCATTGGTGCCGGTGACCGGGGTCGAACCGGTACGGTATCACTACCACAGGATTTTGAGTCCAGCACGTCTGCCAATTCCATCACACCGGCTTAAAGACATTTAACTTAAGATATTTTACCATATACGCAGACTGTTGTCAAGGGTTTTATAAAAATAATCGGGACAGATTTTACTCTGTCCCGAAATAATTATTTTGCATCAGAAAGGGTCATACCATTGCTGCCGAGAGGAATTTCGTGGTCGAGTCCCACAAATTTTCCGTCTTGCTGCCAAAGGACCTCTTTGACAAAAGCATATTTTTCTTCGTCCCATGTTGTAAAATCATCTTTGACAAGTCCGCCCGTGTCACCTGAGTTGGCGTTAAAGCACCAGAATGTATGATTAATTTTATTGTCCTTAATAAGCTTGCGGAGATATTTCATCCAAGTTACATTCGGCTCTGTCATATAACCGCCCCATTCGCCAATGAGAAGAGGTGCGATATTGTTTTTCTGAATGTAAAACCAGTTATCATACCAGCAGTCGTTATATAGACTGTTAAAATCATAATTTCCCTGAAACCAAGGCTGCTGATAAACCGCAGGGCCATAATCGTGAGGCGAATATACAAGCTTGTTCTGATATTTGCCGAGATCAACTGGGTTATCCTTTACTCCACGAAGATTACCGCCCCACCATGTGCAATAATAATCCCCCATATTTGTTGATGAAAAATCACCGTTTTTCTTTATATCAGTTGGATATATTTCAATGCCTTCTACCATTACAAGCGCATTTGGATTTCCTGCAAATACTGATTTTGCGGCTTTTTCAGCGATATATTTCCAGTTGTCAGAATCAGTTGAATCGTCCCATTTTGCTCTCGGAGACTCATTGGCTTTTCCGTGCGGCTCATTTTTAAGATCATACGCAATGATCGTATCATCATTTTTATAACGTTTAGCTATCCATTTCAATGAATCAAGGTAGTCCTTTTCGGAAATATTCCCCTCATACCACATATTCTTCATATGACCCATTGAATCTGTTTTTGCACAATGAATATCGATCATTATCTTTATGCCGTTTGCTCTGCATTGACCAACTACATAGTCAAAGATCTCAAGGCTGTTCATTCCGACAAGATATGAATTTGTAGCCTGATTAAAGTTTGCTGAGGGATATTCACCGTTTGACCATTGCTTTATAAGCTCAGTTGAAATAGGTACACGAAGAAGATTGAATCCTCTGTCTGCAATTGCGGCAATAGATGAATTCAAGTCACAGGCCCATAAACCGTCAAATGTATTTGTACCTGTGTTATAGCCGAACCAGTTTACACCTGTGAGCCATACTTCATTGCCATCCGAATCAACAATTTTGTTGCCCTTTACATACAGCCAGTCATCTGTTGTCGGTTCAGGAACATCCTTTGCCTGAACGATTTTAGGATCGTTATTTCCAACAGATCCGCTGTTGGAGTTAGTAGATGAATTATTATTGTTGTTATTATTGCTGCCTGTTGCCGAAACAGACGAATTGTCGAATTTAAGATTTGACTTTGAGGAATCAAAGCTGCCGGCGTTTTTCAGAATTATTCCGAATGTAACTTCTCCGCCCGCCTGCACTTCTTTATTGTAGTCAACAGGTTTAACGCTGATCTTTCCATTGCTTATGCTCAATTCGCAGTTCCATGACTGATCTATTGAAGCACTGCTGCTTACAGTTATTTCGGCTGACCAGTTTGAAATATTCTTGCTCTGATTGTTTTTTACCGTACCGTCAAGCTGAATAAAATCGTTTGTTCCATCGTCCCAGCTGTTTGATACATTTAATATAAGAGATGCATCGCTTGATGCTTTTTTTTCTGTTGATTTGTTCATTTCTTGTGTATCTGATCCCTTTTCATTATTTGAAGAAGTTTCATTTGAGGTTGTTACGGCATTTGTTTCATCTTCTGTTATTGTATTGGAAGCAATAGTTTCCGCTTTAACAGTATCAGAAGATGCATTATTTGCATTATTTCCGTAAGGGTCATAATCATTTGCAAGAGGATCGTAATTTTCATCGAATATATTTATTGCTGAAGTAACGCTCTCCTCTGCTGTTTCTGTGATCTCAGCTGCGGCAGTTTCGGTTTCCGTCTGATTTTGAGTGCTTTTATCATTACAGCCCGAAAGCATTGTTAATGCCATTGCAGCTGCAAGAATAAATGATATTTGTTTTTTTCTCATACAAGCTGTTCCCCCTGTGTCACAAAATGTTGATGAATAATAATTACATTATACATAACTTTAAGATAAAATGCAAGCAAAAACTATTGACATTTGAATATAAATGAGCTAAACTATTATTGATATAAAGTTTAGCAGTATAAAGCTTTGCAGTGCTAAATTAAAAACTGCATTGAAAGGATGTTTTATAAATGAAAATTACAGTAGTAGGTCTTGGTCTTATTGGCGGTTCTCTTTGTAAAGCAATAAAAAAACACACTAATCATACGGTATATGGTATTGATATAAACAAAGAAACTCTTGAAATGGCTCTTTCTCAGAACGCAATTGATGCTGTTACAGATGACCTCAGCCTTGCAGATATTACTATAGTATCACTTTACCCGATCACAACTATTGACTACATAAAAGAAAATGCATCAAAATTCAAGAAGGGCAGTATCGTTATAGATACCTGCGGTATAAAAAAAGCTATCGTTGATGCAGTAACTCCTGACCTTGCAGAAAACGATGTAACATTTATAGGTGTACACCCCATGGCAGGACGTGAATTTTCCGGCTTTGAATATTCACTTGACAATTTATTTGATGATGCAAGCTTTATCATTACTCCGGATAAATCAGTATCTCAAACTAAAATAAATCTTATAGAGGACTTTGCATACTCAATTCACTTTAAAAAGGTTGTTACCGCTACTCCCGAAGAACACGACCAGATCATTGCCTTTACAAGCCAGCTTGCCCATGTTGTTTCAAACGCATACATAAAAAGTCCTACTCATCAGAAACAGCTGGGTTTCAGTGCAGGAAGCTTTCAGGATCTTACAAGAGTTGCCAAGCTTAATGAAACTATGTGGACCCCTCTTTTTTTGCTTAATAAAGATCCGTTATGCTTTGAGATCGATTATATCATTGCCCGACTTACCGAATACCGTGACGCAATGCAGAATAATGATGCAGAACGCCTGAAAGCACTTCTCCGTGACGGTCGTATTCTTAAAGAAGAAACAAAAACGTTATGATTTTATGCACCCTTTGCTGCATTAAAAGCATCGGGTGCATTTATATTTACAAGTTATTAATATTAGCAAAGTAAAAAAGTCATATGATTTGTATATTATTAGTAAGTTGACTGACCAGTCGGTCGGAAATATATTATATTTAGGAGGTGACAAAATAATACGGAATTACTCCGTATTATTTGCCAATGCTGTCAGAATATAGCGTAAAAAAACCATTTACCGTGGTAGTAGCGATAGTTCTTGTGCTTATACTTGGTTTTGTATCCTACACCAAAATGACTGTGGATCTTATTCCAAGTATAAATCTACCATATGCTGTTGTAATAACAACATATCCCGGAGCTTCACCTGAACAGGTCGAAACTGTTGTAACAGATACACTTGAACAGACACTTGCTTCTGTGGATAATATGGATCAGCTTACTTCAATTTCTGCCGAAAATATGTCTATTATTATTCTTGAATTTAATGATGATACGAATATGGACTCGGCCGTACTTGAAATGCGTGAAAGTCTTGATATGATAACACCGTATTTTCCTGACGAAATAGGCAGTCCTATGATAATGAAGATCAACCCTGATATGATGCCTGTTGAAATTCTTACCGCATCGGTCGACGGTATGAATGACGATGAAGCTGCGGCATATATCGAAGAAAAAATTATCCCTGAAATAAAGAGTGTTGAGGGTGTTGCATCTGCAACAGCAACAGGTCTTATTGAAAATTTTGTTGACGTTACAATATGTGAAGATAAGATAAACTCTGTAAATGACAATATCAACGCATACATTCAGGAACAGATAGATAAAGCAATCGATGAACAGGTCGAGTCTATTCTCGAAGAACAGCTCGCTGCTGCAAAGGAACAGGCTCAGAGCATTGACATTTCAGCTCTTACTCCCGAACAGCTTGCTCAGTATCAGGCAATGCAGGGCTCTGCTCCCGAGATCAATGAAGATGAAATGCGCTCTCAGATACGTCAGCAGGTCGAAGAAGCAATGAAAAATTCAGATGATGCTCCTTCTGCTGATACCGATATTTCATCAAATATTACTGTTGATATGATAAGCGGTATTTTATCTGCACAGAATTTCTCAATGCCTGCGGGTTCTGTTGACGATAACGAAGGCATTTCACATCTCCTGCGTGTTGGTGATAAGTATGAATCTGCCGAAGAGCTTGGCAATCAGATCCTTTTTGAAATTGACGGCTATGGTCAGGTAAAGCTTTCTGATGTTGCTGATATTTATACTTATGATAACACATCAATGATATACTCAAAAATCAATGGAAATCACGCTGTAATGCTTGCACTTCAGAAACAGCCGAACTATTCAACTGCAGAAGTTACCAATGCAGTTCAGGATAAAATTGACGAGATCACCGCAGATAACAGCAATGTTAAGTTCAATATCCTTATGAATCAGGGCGAATATGTTAACCTTATGATCGACTCGATCGTAAAAAATCTTCTTCTCGGTGCTCTCTTTGCAATTGTGATATTGTATATTTTCCTGCGCAAATTCAGACCTACAATAATTGTTGCGGCATCAATCGCTATCAGCGTTGTAACAACATTCGTTCTTATGTATTTTGCAGGCATTACCCTTAATATGATCTCTATGGGCGGTCTTGCTCTTGGCGTAGGTATGCTTGTGGACAACTCCATTGTCGTTATTGAAAATATTTTCCGTATGCGTGCCGAAGGCAAAACAAGAAAAGAAGCAGCCATTGAAGGTGCAAAGCAGGTCGCAGGTGCAATCACATCATCAACAATTACTACTATCGTAGTTTTCGTTCCTATTGCATTTACAAGCGGCATCACCAAACAGCTTTTTGTTGATATGGCTCTTACTATCGGTTTCTCACTTGCTGCAAGTCTTGTTGTTGCACTTACACTTGTTCCGACAGCAAGTGCGGCATGGATCGGTGACAATGTTACATTTAAAAAGAATTTCAGTGATAAGCTTTCCGAAGCTTACGGAAAAATGATAGATAAAGTCCTTAACCATAAATGGATCGTTATAGTTGCCGTGGTTGTACTTCTCGGCGGCGGTATCGCAGCTGCACTTTCATCAGGTACACAGCTCTTCCCGTCTATGGATACAGGCAGCATTACCGTAAGCGTTGACATTCCCGAAACTTACAGCAGAGAACAGCGTTTTGATGCTCTTGACAAGCTTAATGACACACTTCTTTCTGTTGACGGAGTTGACACGGTCGGAATTATGGATACAACGGAAAGTACCGATGCAGGCAGCTCACTTATGAGCCTTTCATCAAGCGGTACAACAGTTTACGTTATGCTTGACGAATCAAGAACCAGCACAACAGATGAAATAATCGAAAATATCCGTGACCTTACAGCAGATTATGATTATACCGTTACTGTTTCAAATTCAAATATGGATCTTTCAATGCTCAGCGGTGACAGCGTTTCAATTAAAATTATGGGACGTGAGCTTGATGATATTCGTGAAGCTGCACGTCAGGTCGCAGATGTTGTAAGCAGCGTTGACGGCACAGTTGATGTCGACAGCGGTGTTACCGAATCAAAAGAAGAAATTCGTGTTGTAGTTGATAAAAATGCGGCAATGCTCAAAGGTCTTACAACAGCACAGGTCTATATGGCAGTTTCAGATGCCGCAGCCGATGCCAAATCTTCATTAAGCTACACAGAAAACGGTATTTCTTACAGCGTATATATCAAAGACGGACGTGAAAATAAGTTTACATCAGATGATGTAAAGGACATTACATTGACCGCTGCGGACGGTACTGAAGTTCCTATTACCGATGTTGCAGACGTTATTACAGCAGACGGATTTACATCTATTACTCATAATAATCAGGAAAGAACCGTTACTGTCAAGGCTTCACTCAAAGACGGTTTTGATGTAACAAAGGTAAATAATGAAATTGCCGATAAGCTTGAAAATATTACTTTGCCAAGCGGCTGCCGATATGAAATGTCAGGTGAAAGCGAAACGATCAAAGACACATTCTCAGACCTTTTCCTTATGCTTGCACTTGCTATCGTATTCATTTATCTTGTAATGGTAGCGCAGTTCCAGTCATTCCTCTTCCCGTTTATCGTTATGTTTACCATACCTCTTGCATTTACAGGCGGGTTCTGGGCACTTTTCATCACGGGAACACCTGTATCAGTAATAACTCTTATCGGACTTGTTGTTCTTGTAGGTATCGTTGTAAACAACGGTATCGTATTTGTTGACTATGCAAATCAGCTTATTGCGTGCGGTATGCCAACAAGAGCTGCTCTTATAAAAACAGGAAAAGACAGATTAAGACCTATCCTTATGACTGCACTTACAACAATAATTGCCCTTCTCGGTATGGCATTTGACACATCAATGGGTTCAGAAATGCTTAAGCCTATCGCAATCACAACAATTGGCGGTATGCTCTACTCAACACTTCTCACTCTTGTATTTATCCCTGTAATGTACAGCATTCTTCGCAAGGATAAAAAAAAGGCGGAATAAGATGAACGATTTGCTCTCAGTTATGTCTCCTAAAAAAAAGAAAATATTTGAAGCTTTGACATCATTTATCCTTGAAGGCAAAAATCCTGAGGCTATTACCGTTGCCGATATTGCTGCAAAAGCAAGTATCGGCAAGGGTACTGTTTATGAGTATTTTTCCTGCAAGGAAGATATTTACAAGGAAACACTGCTTTTTCATTCTGCAAATCAGCTTGAGATCATAAAAAAAATCATCGCTGAACAGCGTGGTTTTAAAAACACATTTTTCAAAAGACGATCCCGTTCCGCAGGATGGATCGCTTACCCCCGACAGCCCGGAAGGGCGCGAAGCCGTAACGATCC
>ENA-ORCP01003278-ORCP01003278.1-human-gut-metagenome-genome-assembly--contig:-NODE-3278-length-12187-cov-9.442692_pt1 | contig 12187 bp, 7 predicted proteins | sample MGYA00242990_ERZ507991 | MGnify/ENA primary metagenome ERZ507991 (study PRJEB26167, sample SAMN06115496) | human gut metagenome | host: Homo sapiens | place: China:Henan | collected 2015-05-07 | study... | reverse complement strand
ATCTTATAAGGACGGGAGAAGTCGCACATATATCCTACCATGCGGGTGATGAGGTCCATGTCTTCGGCAAAAGAGGGAGCATCGTATCCTCCGGCTGCAATCGCTACCGAACGATCGAAAAGACCGAATCCACCGGAAACATTCGGCATACCATTGATAGCGGACCATCCCATCTTACCAATCAGATAAGAGCGCATATACTCCAGATTCTGGAAAAGTGGAATCGGTGTACGGGGAGTTCTAACGTCTATGATTTGTCCGTCTTTCACGACGCATCCGTTAGCCATCAACATCGTTCCGCTGACTGCAATTACTTGTTTTTCTGAAGATATAATGGGCGAGATACAACGATAAAGAGCATACTTTTCCAAAATGCAATCCACATCCGTGCAGATAAAATAAGGATGAGAAGCAACGTTGATACCCGCATTGGATGCATCCGCTTTGGTTCCTCCATTTTCTTTGTCTACAACGATGAGTCGGCTGTATTTCGGGTTGGAGGATTTGAGGAGTCTTCGGAACGGTCTGGTTTTGATTCGCTCGATATAAGCATAGGGCACTTCTACCAGTTCATAATATTCGGTCATCTTTTCCAATGTACTGTCCGTACTTCCATCATTTACAATAACCACCTCGAAAAGCGGATATTCCAATGCAAGCATGGAGTTCACATTATCAATGATTGTCTTTTCTTCATTGAAGGCAGGAGCAATTACCGAAATGCCCGGTGTATAGGGGGATTCCTTGATTGTTTTCCGCATATAGCTTTCCACATAGTAATCCTTTCTCCGTTTTAGAGAAATGAAAGAGAGGAAGGCGAATGTGACGAAGAATATCGCCAGCATGCTCGTATAAAAGAATACGAAATAATTGAAGAATGTAAATATTATATCTCTCATGTTCTCTAGTTTAACTGGTTGATTAACGGATGCTTGGTGTGGGCAAACAATATAGCTGTGTGGGAATCTGCTTTTCTTTCCAATTGATCGAATGTTTTCCTTCCCATTGCACTATACTCATAGAGGGCTTTGAGTATGACTCTCTTGGTTCCCCAGTTATCTGCTTCATCATAAGCATTGTAAAGAAATCCTAAAGCCTTATCGGTCTTTAGATCCGCAATAGCCGAAATGATTTGTCGTTTGACTTCTTCCGGTTGTACATTATACATTTCAATCAGCTTAGGTTCAACCTCTTTGTATTTTAGTTTACCTAAAGTCTTGATCGCTTCACCTCGTATTTCCACAGAACGGGCATTGAGTTGCTTCGCGAGAATTGGGGCACTTTCGGTTTCATTATATAGCCGGATTTCGTTGATAAAGAATATCTTAACGTTTTCTTCAGCTGAAGTATTCACCCATTTAATAAAGGTGGGTGTGTTATATCCCACTTTCTTACGGTGCTCCAAGATAGCGTGTAACTCCATCATGTCCCATTGCCTTAACTTCATGCCGATGTCTTCGTCGAAGAAGCGGAACGGGTCACCCTGGCTTAACCACATATAAGTGTAGCGTGCCGAGTTTCTTAGTTCTAGTTCACGATGATAGAGGAAACGCACCAATACCGCTTCAGAGGCATAGCCATTGATGGACTGAATAAGTTTCAGAGCTTGTATCTTTGATCTTTTGGAACCGAATTGAAGTTCGCGTTCAAGGAAACGTGTGATTTGGAATACGGTTTGAATCGTTTGATAATTTAGTTCATTGATCTCATCTTCATGCACACTCTTGATTTCTGTTAACAGTTGAGTGATAATGCGTAACTCGTTAGGTTTCGGGCGCTTTTTCGTATCATATTCTAATCTGTCAGCTATCTCTTCTTCACTCAATGTGTTGGAATCTAGTGAGATAGATTTCATTTCTTCATAATACTTATCAAATGCTTTATTGTATTTCCGCTTCTCTTTTCGCCTTTTAAATATACCATATATAATATGGAATAGGAGAAATAAGTACGCAATAATACAAAACATTACAGCAATTGAGCATATTCTTATGATTAAAGGATAGCCAATAAACTTGTAATATATCCAATAGAAATAATATTCTATGTAATCTATACCATACAGTACTTGATCCATTTCCCTTGATATATTTATATATAGAACTTGTATATTCGGAATAAAAGCTCTATATTTGTTGTATTGAATGTTCTGTCTAATGCAAATATACGAAATAACTTGTATATATTATCCAGTGTTCATGAACAGGCCTTTTGAGCCCTATTTTAGCTCTTGTGATTATTCTCGATGGAAAGGATTGAAATTACAAATAAAGGCAAGCAAAAAGCTATTAGGAGTTAAATATATTTTTGATAAGTTAACAAATGGAGCCTGAAAATAAGTGTGATAAGCCAGGTTCTCATGCGAAACAAAAACAAACAATAAATTTAAAAATTAAATTAAGATGAAAATTAAAAGTTTGATGTATGTCCTTATGGGGACAATGTTGGTTACTACTTCCTGCTCTGATAATGAGTTGGAAAAAGGTAACGATGGTTCGGGAACTGTTGACCCGGTAAATGCTTCTGCACTTGTGAATGTATATTCCGATAAAAGTGGTTCTGAAGCGAGTCTGCTTGTGGGAGATGTATTAGTGAAAGATTCCCGTACTCTTACGTTGAATGTTCCTGCTGCTTGCGAGAAAGTGTATATGAAATACAATACAGTTTCGGGAACAGAAGCTACAAAAGAATTTGCTTTGTCTCCTGTTAGTCGTGGTGTAGATCAGAGTACTGGTTTCAATTTTGAAACAAACCGTCTGGCATCGGTAACTCTTGCGCTTCCTGAAGATGCAGTGCAGCCGACAAATGAAACGGACCAAGGCTATCTTTTCTATCATAACACAGGTGTGGTGATGTTCGAAGATGGTTGGCCTATTCAACTGGATTCATGGTATGATGAAGATTTCAACGATGTTGTATTCGAGTATGACTTGAAGGTGACTGAATGTCATAGTCAACAGATGATGGAGACTGTAGGAGGTAAAGAAGAATTGTTGTTGACTTTGGATGTTCGTGCTGTAGGTGGTATATACCCGACTGTGTTAGGTGTTGTACTGGATGGTTTGAAAAGCGAGTATGTTGATCGGATTACTGCAAGCCTTGTACTAAAAGGTGGTCAGGGAACAATGACAGACTTAGCTAAAGAGGAACTTTCTACAAAAAATATAGTGAAAGTTGAAAATAAAAATTGGAATTGGAGTAATGATACTCGCAAAGAACCGCGTTTCGCAATATTGACAGTGGATAAAGCACAAGCGGAAGGAACTGTTATTACACTGGATGGTTTAACTTCTTTGATGGATAATAATCAGGATATGTTTCAGGTAACACAAGGAAAAGTAAGAGAAGGACTACCTATGTTGCGTGCTGAAGTTAGACTGATTGGTAAAGAAGGATTAACTGGAGCTGAAAGAGATGCTCAGCTTGCAGCATTTAGAGAGTTGATTTTAGATACTAATAGACAGAATTTCTTTATTAAGGTGAACGGTGGTAAAGAAATACACATGAGGGGTTATGCACCGACTTCTGCTTACAAAGCAGAATATGAAGCATTGGTTGCGGGTGACACTACACTGGATGCAAATGTTTATTATTCAAATACCAAAGGTTCCACTTGGGGAGTTAAACTTCCGGTTGGCACACGTCATGCTTATGAACGTGTACCATTTAGAGAAGCATATCCTGATTTTACTAAATGGGTAGATAGTAAGGGTGCTTCAAACCAGAAATGGTATGAGAATTTTGTTGATGAAAAAACTATAAGATATTGGTAATGCAAATTATCAGTCAATACGTTATTTGAGTTATTTTGTACAATTTGAACCCCTCTTTTTTCGAAAAGAGGGGTTTCTTTGTATTCGGAAGAATAATCTTTAAACTAATACCGTAATGACGAAGCGATTTTTTATAGGCTACAGTTTGATTACTTTTTTTCTCTTAAATAGTGTGGTGCTTTTGGCACAACACAAAGCTTCCTTTGTGCAGCAATGGAAAATAGAAGATGCATCCCATGCTTTGCAGATAATAGAACGTGCAGATACATTAGAATTGATAGTTCCGGACGGACTGACTATGTGGTATCGGCAACGATTGACGGGCGATTATGAAATAAGTTATTGTATTTGTATGGTGATGCAAGGTGGAAAGTATGACCGCTTGAGTGATCTGAACTGCTTCTGGGCTGCCAATGATCCTAAATACCCTGATGATCTTTTTGCCCGTAGTCAGTGGCGTGACGGCATCTTTAAAAACTATAACACATTAAACCTTTTCTACGTTGGATACGGAGGAAATGATAACTCAACGACCCGTTTCCGTCGATACAAAGGAGAATATTACGGAGTGGCAGATGACAAGGTGAAACCTTTATTGAAAGAATATACCGATGCCTCTCATTTACTCGTCCCCAATCAATGGTATGAGATTCGGATTCGAGTGGAAAAGGGAATCACAACTTATTCTGTGAATGATGAAGAGTTGTTCCGCTATACCCTTGCGGGTGGTGAAGGTGACGGACACTTTGGTTTACGTCTTTTGCAGAATCACGTACTCTTTACAGATTTTAAAGCGACTATACTTTGACTTATATATTGAAAACCTAATAAGACTATATTTCCATGATGAAACAACCTTTTACTAAATTTGGAGTGACAACTCTGTTTTCTCTTTTGTGCTCAACATTCCTTCATGCGCAAGTTGTAACAGATGAACGGATGTTTTCTTTTGAAGAACCGCAAATACCGGATTGTATCACCGCTACCCATTCCCGCCTGTCGGTATCTGATCTGCATTATAAAGATGGAAAACATTCGTTGGAATGGACATTTGAACCGGGTGGTATATTGGAACTCAAGAAAGACCTGAAGTTTGAGAAGAAAGATCCGACCGGCAAGGATTTATATCTTTCGGCTTTTATTGTGTGGGTTTATAATGAAGTTCCCCAAGATGCGACCATTGAGTTTCAGTTTCTGAAAGACGGCAAACGATGCACATCTTTCCCTTTTGGTATTAATTTCAGTGGTTGGCGTGCCGCATGGGTTTGCTATGAACGTGATATGCAAGGCACACCGGAAGAAGGCATGAATGAACTCCGGATTATTGCTCCAAATTCAAAAGGAAGCCTTTTCATCGATCATTTGATTACGGCTACTAAAGTTGATGCACGTCAACAGACGGCCGATCTGCAAGTTCCTTTTGTCAATGCCGGGACCACCAACCATTGGCTGGTTGTCTATCAACACTCGCTTTTGAAACCGGATATTGAATTGACTCCTGTAGACGATAAGCAAAGAGCAGAAATGCAACTGTTGGAAAAGCGTTTTCGTGATATGATCTACACGAAAGGAAAAACGACTGATAAAGAAGTAGAAACCATCCGCAAGAAATATGATTTCTATCAGATAACTTACAAGAACGGCCAAGTATCGGGAGTACCTATTTACATGGTACGTGCTTCAGAAGCTTATGAACGGATCATACCAAACTGGGATAAAGATATGCTGACTAAAATGGGAGTGGAAATGCGTGCTTATTTCGACCTGATGAAAAGAATTGCCGTTGCATATAATAATGCGGCAAATCCGGTGATTCGGGAAGAAATGAAGAAGAAGTTCTTAGCAATGTACGATCATATAACCGATCAGGGAGTAGCTTATGGTAGTTGTTGGGGAAACATCCATCATTATGGCTATAGTGTTCGCGGTCTGTACCTGGCATATTTTCTGATGAAAGATGTGCTTAGGGAAACCGGGAAACTTCAGGAAGCCGAACGGACATTACGCTGGTATGCGATTACTAACGAAGTATACCCTAAACCGGAAGTCAATGGAATTGATATGGACTCTTTCAATACACAGACCACCGGACGCATTGCCAGCATTTTAATGATGGAAGATACACCGGAAAAACTACAATATCTCCGGTCTTTCTCCCGTTGGATTGATTTTGGTTGCCGTCCTGCATTGGGATTATCCGGTTCGTTTAAAGTAGACGGAGGTGCTTTCCATCATCGAAATAACTATCCGGCTTATGCTGTGGGCGGACTCGATGGAGCAACCAATATGATTTATCTTTTCAGCCGGACGGAATTTGCTGTTTCCGAGTTAGCTCATGAAACAGTGAAAAATGTACTGTTGACCATGCGTTTCTATTGCAATAAGCTGAACTTCCCTCTTTCCATGTCCGGTCGTCATCCGGATGGAAAAGGTAAACTGGTTCCTATGCATTTTGCTATGATGGCTCTAGCTGGTTCTCCCGATGGAAAGGAGGAATATGATAGTGAAATGGTTTCTTCTTACCTCCGTCTGATTTCAGACCCAAGTATTGCAAATGACTCTCCCGAATATATGCCTAAGGTTTCAAATGCTGAAGAACGTAAGGTGGCAAAACTTCTTATAGAGAAAGGTTTCCGTCTGGAACCGGACCCGCAGGGAAATATAGCGATGGGATATGGTTGCGTCTCTGTTCAACGTCGTAGCAATTGGTCGGCTGTGGCACGTGGACATTCCCGTTATCTATGGGCGGCAGAACATTATCTGGGAGCAAATCTATACGGTCGCTACCTGGCACACGGCAGTTTGCAAATATTGACTGCTGCACCGGGACAGACAGTAACTCCCGCCACTAGCGGCTGGCAGCAGGAAGGTTTTGACTGGAACCGTATTCCGGGAGTGACATCTATTCATTTGCCATTGGAGCAATTGCAGGCTAAGGTGCTCAATGTGGATAGTTACTCTGGAATAGAAGAGATGCTTTACTCCGACGAGGCTTTTGCCGGTGGTTTGTCTCAACAGAAGATGAATGGTAATTTCGGAATGAAGTTACATGAGCATGATAAGTACAACGGATCACATCGGGCACGTAAATCTTACCATTTCATCGATGGAATGATTGTTTGTCTTGGTTCGGATATCGAAAATACAAATACGGAGTTCCCGACAGAAACGACTATCTTCCAATTGGCAGTTACTGATAAAGCAGGGCATGATTATTGGAAAAATTATCAAGGAGATAAGAAAGTATGGGTGGACCATTTGGGAACGGGTTATTATGTTCCAACTCCCATCCGGTTTGAGAAGAACTTTCCTCAATACTCGCGAATGCAAAATACAGGAAAGGAAACAAAGGGTGATTGGGTTTCTTTGGTTGTAGATCATGGAAAGGCGCCGAAAAACGGAAGTTATGAATACGCTGTTCTGCCGCAGACGAATGAAGCTCTGATGAAGAAATTTGCAAAGAAGCCTGCTTATAAGGTATTACAGCAAGATCGGAATGCACATATTGTAGAGTCCGTCTCCGAACAGATCATTTCTTATGTGTTGTTTGAAACTCCTGAAACGACATTGCCGGGTGGTTTATTACAACGTGTGGATACTTCCTGTCTGGTTATGATTCATAAAGGATCTGCTGATAAGATTAAGTTGACGGTGGCACAACCGGATTTGGCTTTGTATCGCGGTCCAAGCGATGAAGCGTTTGATAAAGATGGGAAACGCATCGAACGTAGTATCTATTCACGGCCATGGATTGAAAATGCCAGTAGTGAAATACCTGTGACTGTAACGATAAAAGGGCAATGGAATGTAGAAGAAACTCCCTTTTGCAAGGTGATTTCTTCTGATAAGAAGCAAACAGTTTTGCAGTTCAGTTGCAAAGATGGTGCTAGCTTTGAAGTGGAGTTAAGGAGATAAAAGTCAGACAATAGGAGATCATTTGCTTTCCCTGATAGGGGAACAGTAGTTTCTCTTGGAGAAACCATAGTTTCCATGCCGTTGAAACTATTGTTTCTCGGTGCTGAAACTACAGTTTCCCAATGCTGAAACTTTAGTTTCCCGGTACAAAACTTTTGGTTTCAAGCCTTGAAACTAAAAGTTTCCCTACGAGAAACAAGGGTAATGCATTCATGAAATAAATAGGATTGCCTGGAGCTTCCGGAGTGAATACCTCCGCGTTGTGAAATGTAGCTTATCTGTTTCTGGTGACAGCATTATTGTTGTCACACTGCTGTCACCTATTGCTGTCACGGTGTTAATTGTTAATAATCAAACCGTTAAGCAGCAATCGGTGACAGGTGACAGATATATAATTAAAATAATTGTATAGAGAGGTTAGAACATAAACATGGCAACGGCAACAATACGGTTGTTACATACGGCATGGGTATCTTGAATTTTCCCATTGGACGTATTGAGCGAACCATACCATGCAGAGCTTAATGTATATTCCAACCCGAATTTCCAGTGGGGGACATTGTAGGTCAGTTCTGCTCCTGCCGTAACTAATTGGTTAAGGTCTGTTCCTGTTCCATAAAGTTTTGCATCATTTCCTTTGGGAGCATATAGTGCATCACTTGTTCCCAGATTCTTGGCATAGCCTACGAAGATTCCCGGCTTCCATTTCTGTCCGTAGACAACGTTGAACCAAGAGCTGGAGAAACGTATCGGAGTATATTCTTGTTCTCCCGTTTGTTCGTTGACAGACTTGATCCCGAATCCACCCAAACCGGAAGCTTGTGTCAGATTGGATCCTAATACACTCTTCGCACCTATAAACCAATCTTTATTCGTATATTTTACATGGGCTTCGTAGGACAGGGTGGTAATGCGTTCGTCCACCTTGAAGGTTGTTTCCATTGAATGCATATAGCCGGTATACGGGTCTGTAAAATAATGATGGAGTATTGCTTCCGTTCTAGGTTTCAGTGAAAGCATTTCGACGCCTACTCCTGCTTGCAATTGTTTACTTTTATAGTCTAATCCTAAGTAAATTTCGGGAATACAGCTTTGCTTCAGATACTTATGTGTTTTCCCTTCCGGTCCTTGTGAAGTATATTGTGATTGCCACACTGCGGCTCCGGTAAGTTGGAAATTCTTGTTTGTATAGCGATAACGAATTTGTGGCGCACGGCTGAATGGTTGGAACGGTGCTCCTACGGAGAGATTAAGAATCTGCGGAGACACATCTCCGAATAACGGATGCCAGTTTTGCCCGAGCAATAAAGCCGATTTACCCCAATCCAGATTCAAATAAGCATGACGAAGGCGAATGACCGAATAAGAAGTGCCTGTGCCGCGGAAGTCGACTTCTACTTTGGCAGACGTCTTGGCTGTTCCCAGTTTTGGACCGGCAACGTCTACTCCAAGGCGTGAATATAAAGTATAGAAGTTACTGTTGGGTGTTGAGGTCAAATCGTTCCCCTCCGGATCACGCACTTTGTCTTTTGGATACATATAAAACAATCCGTCTACGGTTTCTTCGTTAGCACGACTATTATAATAGAAGTCAGTACGAATCTGTCCGTAGAATTTGAACTTGAAATCCTGCATTTGTGCGAAACTGCCCGATACGGTTATCAGACAAAGAAAGATTAGAATGTATTTTTTCATAATGTGCATGTTTGTAAACGGGCGCAAAATTACGTAAAATTACTGGTTATCAGTTCATCGTTGATTAAAAAAGGCAAGGATTGCCTGATTATATTTGTTGAGACTTGTGCTTTTATGAATTGCTTTCAGTAATTTTCTGTCTGCTTGCGGCATTAAATATTCCCAGAAAGTTTTCATTTTGTTCAGAAGTTGTTCGTCTCCTCCTTCCAACTGTTCTGCATATTGATTGTATACGCATTTGTGCATAGATTGCAATTTTTCTCTCATTTCATCGAACTCGAGTGCACGGTTTTGTCTATACTCCAAAGCTAATGCCGGGTTGGCAAGTAATCCCCGTCCTATCATCATTCCGGCTAGTCCGGGAAACTGTTCCTGAATGCGGTGAATATCTTCTACACTATTGATATCCCCATTATAGATGAGCGGATGTTTGCAGACTCCCTGAAAGGCTTCAAACGCTTTAAGGTCGACTTCTCCTTTATATTGCTGTTTTCCCAAGCGGGGATGCATAACCACTTGTCGTAGGGGGAGCTCATTGATAATCGGAGCCAGTTTCAGACATTCCTCCGGATCTTCCCAACCCAACCTCATTTTGATAGAAAAACTAATTTGCGGATATTCCGTAATCAGCCAGCTAAGTAACGCTTGCACTTCTTCGGGATAAGGAAGAATACCGGAACCATTGTGGCGTTTAGCCAGCATGGGAAAAGGGCACCCCATATTGATATCGACTTCCTTATATCCCTTTTCAATGAGTAGGGATAAGATTTTTTCTGCTTTCTCAAAAGAGGGAGCTATCAGTTGTGGAATCAGATGGGGTACTTGATTATTCCCGGGCTCGATTCCTCGGACATCTCTATGGCGAAATCCGCCTTTTTCGAGTCGTACAAATGGGGTATAATAAGTATCTATACCTCCGAAGCAGGCAGCATGAGCATTACGGTAAATCACGTCGGTATACCCTTGTAATGGGGCAAAATGAATAGGAAGAGTCTTTTGCATTGTTTTTATTTTTGTGCAAACTTATATATAAATGTTGATTTATACGCTAGTTGAGTAAAGAAAAATGCTTTTTCGGAGGAGAAGAAAGGGAAGAGGGTGGAAAGATATGGTAAAAGTAAAAGAGAGGAACCTCGCGGTCCCTCTCTTTCTGATGTTAAATTGATTAAAGTCTGATTTTTATAAACGTTTTCTATGATTGAAGGTTAGAAAAATTGGGGGATATGCTTTTATTCTACAACGTTTATAGTCAGTTCACGTACTACTTGACCACCTTGATGGACGTAGTTTGCATTGTTGGCTACGAAGGTAGCGGTATATGTTCCGGCCTCCTCGTAGGTATGTGAGTATATCTCTAATGTTTGCGAGATATTTTTGATGGCTACACCAGCGTCAGGATCGCAGGAACCATTGAGGAGGATTGGATTGGAAATAAGCCAAGTATCTCCTTTGGTATAATCTTTGCTACCCCCGCTAGTTACGAAATCGTTTGGTTGGCTAATTCTCCAAAAATAAGGAATATTACCATCCACTGTGGTGTATGCTATCTTGTCTGCATATTCAGCACTTTTCATTTCTTCAAGTGTGAGATTTTTGTTTCCTAATGCTTCCTTCAGTTTGGTAAGATGAGTGTTGTTTTTTGAAAGATCATCTAAATTGTAGGTTACATTTAAAGCCGAGAATTCGAAGTTCTTTGCATTAATTGTGGTTGATTTCCCATTGTTGAATTCTAGATTAAGTTGTAATCCTTTAATATGTATAACAGGCATTGTAGCGCTGTTGTCAAGGGGATTCAGGCGGAAAGCAATGCTGATTTCCTTGCCCAAGTAAGAAGTCAAAGGGCAAGAATAGTCTTTAGTAACTTTGGTTGCTTTGGGAAGATCTTCCTGGCTGACAAGTTCCGTCCAGTCACAGTTAGTAACAGCTTCTTTGTCTTTTTCCACGTTGTTGCCACTAATTCCTCCAAATCGATCGGATATTAATATGTGAGTAGAACCTTCGATGGTTTTCGCATTGCCATAGTCATATAATATAGAGAAATTGATTTCACATTTTTCTACGTCTTCCGGTTGCATTTCAATTCTGTCCCGATGTTTGTATTCATGGCCTATTTCTCCACTGAAGAAGCTGATAAAATCAGGGTCGCCATCGAAGCTGAACGTTACAGGGCTTCCTTTTTTTACAGTCACAGTTTTGCCATCGAAGCTGACATTGCTGTCTGTCACCACACCCACTTCCATTGCTGTTTCTTCTTTTAATTCCTTGTCGCATGAAGCCAGGGATAGTCCGGCAAAAGCGATAGTCATCAAACTTTTATATATTGTTTTCATGTCCTTTTCTTTTTAAAGTTATTAAGAGAATTACCAACCCGGATTATTCGTCTTGATAGCACCGTTTGATCCTATTTCATTGGCAGGAATCGGGAAATAATTGTAAGACTTCGGAATATTGAAGTAAGTATATACATTGATTCCGAACTTCCAGGATTCGTCAGCCTGTGCCTTGTCCACTTGTTCCTGCATCAGTTTGTAATAGTCTCCCCAACGGATCAGGTCGAAACGACGTGTGTACTCGAAACAGAGTTCCATTGCACGTTCGTCTTTGATAGCCTTCCGGAAGTTGGTTTCATCCAGATTTGCAGCAAGCTTGTTGATTCCTGCACGCTCTCTTACTGCGTTGATACATTCATAAGCCAGATCATTAGGACCATGGTTGACTTCATTTTCCGCCTCTGCAATCATTAGCAGAATGTCAGAGTAACGGAGAAGAGGGAAGTTGATGGAAGTATCGTTTTTACTCTTCTT
>ENA-ORCP01003268-ORCP01003268.1-human-gut-metagenome-genome-assembly--contig:-NODE-3268-length-12218-cov-4.267194_pt1 | contig 12218 bp, 9 predicted proteins | sample MGYA00242990_ERZ507991 | MGnify/ENA primary metagenome ERZ507991 (study PRJEB26167, sample SAMN06115496) | human gut metagenome | host: Homo sapiens | place: China:Henan | collected 2015-05-07 | study... | reverse complement strand
TAAAAGTTCTGATAATATTTGATTTCAATGGCGCAGGAAACCCTTCTTGGGTTTCCCGCGCACACCCTTTACCCGCAGTGGGGTATGCAGCATCCGTAAAGCGGCAAAGCCGCTAACGGCTGCCCTACCTTACCGTCGCGGAAAATTTATCACTTTATCGACAGCCTCAAGGCCGCCCTGATCGGGCGGCCTTTTCCTAATAGAGATCCTAATGGCGATATACGGTGAAATAGAGGTTCACACCCGGCGGTTCCTGTGTGAAAATAAGGAAAGATGTCGGAGATCACCGGCGGATATGCTGGGAGGGGGAAGAAACATGAAACAGAAAAAGGGAATGGAGCTTGTCACGGAGCGGACGGTGGATGGTTTCCGAAAAGAGCTCCTCCGCCGGGAATACAGCCACGGCACGGCGGAGAGTTATGTGCGGAGCATCCGGGCCTTCGCACGATGGAGCGGCGGCGCGGTGGATCGGGGTCTGGTCCTGACATGGAAGGCTCGGCTAACGGCCCAATACGCCCCCGCCACCGTCAACGCCATGCTGGCGGGACTTAACCGGTTCTTTGATTTTGCTGGGCGGCCGGAGTGCCGGGTAAAGGTCCTGCGGCTTCAGCGCCGCAGCTTCCGGGAGGCTGAACGGGAACTGGACCGTGGAGAATACCGGGCATTGGTCCGCACCGCCCGAACGCTGGGTCGGGAGCGGCTGGCGTTGGTGATGGAGACCATCTGCGCCACAGGCATCCGGGTGGGGGAGGTGCCATTCATCACGGTGGAGGCCGCCTGCCGGGGGCGGACGGATGTTGCCTTAAAGGGCAAGGTCCGTACTATTTTTCTTCCTGACCGACTGTGCCGTCGGCTGCTGCAATACGCCCGGAAACAAAAAATCGCCTCCGGCGAGATCTTTCTCACCGGAGGCGGAAAACGGCTGTCCCGCACACAGATTTGGGCGGAGATGAAGCGGCTGTGCCGCGCCGCCGGTGTGGCGGCGGGAAAGGTCTTTCCCCACAATCTGCGGCACCTGTTCGCCCGGACCTTTTACCGGGCCTGTCAGGACGTAGTGAAGCTGGCGGATATTTTGGGCCACAGTTCCATCGAGACCACTCGGATCTACCTGCTGACCACCGGCACGGAGCATCTGCGGCAGCTGGAACGGCTGGGGCTGCTCTGTTAGACAAAATGATGATTTTGTCACATATCGGCGGCAAAAAAGCCGCCGGTCCCCGCCGACAACTGAAAGTTTACTTGAAAAATTAAGAAAAAGCAAGACGTTCTTCGCTTTGCGGCGTGCTGAACAGACGGGACCTCCGGCCAGAACAGGCCCCGTCTGTTCAACACATGCCTTTTTGTGTGCTTGGCCCGGTAAAACGGCGGGAGCTGCGCCCGGTATCCCACCGGAAACCGTACTTTTCCGGCATCCTATTACAAAATCATCATTTTGTCCTTCCATCCCCGCGGCAGACGATCGTTCCGCCGCGGCGCTGTTTCTGCGGCGACAGATGGGAGGCATTTCCATGGGACACACGTTCAACCGGCCGGACGAGGCCGCCATGCTGCGCATTTTGGAGCGGTACCCCCACAGCCCGGAGGGGGCCATTCTCCGTCTGGCCTGGCTGGAGGGCTTGAGCCGGAGCGAGATCACAGAACTCCGCTGGGATCAGGTGGACTTTGAGGGCAAGGCCATTCAGCTCCCGGACCGTACGGTCCCGCTGGAACCCTCCACGGAAACCTGCCTCCGGGAGCGGCACGTCCGCTGTGCCCTCCGGGACCCCCATGTGGTGATCTCCGAGCGCAGTAAGAAACCCATGCCGCCGGAGTCCATTTCCCGGCTGTCCCGGCTGGCGCTGGACAGCGAGGGCCAGAAGGTCAACCTCATGGACCTGCGCCACGATTTTGTGATCCGCCAGCTTCAGATCCATGACTGGCCCTATGTGGCCCGGGTCAGCGGCATGGCGGTGTCCACCCTGCGGGATGCCTTCTCGCCCTATCTCACCAAGCCCGCCGCGCCGGAAAATCCTCTGGCCCAGCGGGACGAGGCGGAGTATCTTCTCTGGCGCGTGATCCAGCAGGAGGGCTCGTCTCCCGCCGGACTGGCCCTCTGGATGGGCTGGAAGCTCCAGATGCAGCCCGGAGAGATCGCCTCCCTCACCTGGGGGCAGGTGGATTTCGACCAGAACCTCATCCGCCTGCCGGACCGGACGGTCTCCATGGGCAGCCGCCTACGGCGGCTGCTGCTGGACGCTTGGGACCGCCGCAAGGACCCCACGGAGCCGCGGGTCTTTACCGCACCCACCACCGGGCGGCCCATGGACCTCTCCCGGCTGACCACCGTCACCCGCACGGCGCTGATCCGGGGCGGCTTGGAGCATGTGAACCTGCGGAACCTCCACACCTGGGTCCGTCAGGGGGATCGGGCCCAGCTTTTGATGGCTCAGGCCGAGGAGCAGGGCTGGCTGACTCGCGAAGCGGTCATGGAGCGGCTGGGCGTGTCCAAAAGCACTGCCCGGCAGTACCTTCTGGAGCTGCGGGAGGCGGGCAGGCTGGTGCGGGTGGGCACCCGGTACTACCCCGCCGGGGCGGTGGCAGACCCCGATGACCATCTGGACATCATCCGGGCCTATCTGCAGGAGCACGGCACCGGCCGCCGTCAGGATTTCATCCGCCTGCTGGGCCTCGAACCGGAGCAGGGGACGCTGCTCCTCCGGCGGCTGACGGACCGGGGCGAGCTGGTCCTCTCCGGGCGGCATTACACCCTGCCGGAGCAGGAGAAATGACCTCCGCTTTGCCCTGAAAGCACCGAAACCGGTCAAGGTCCGCCTTGGCCGGTTTGTTACGTTCAAACGTTGCGTGAATGGCACAGTTCTGCATAAAAACGCTGCTTTTTTGCACTTGTATTACATCCCGGCGGGAACTATTTACATTCGGAAATGGGGCTGATAAAGTGGCCTTGCAAAGCAGGATACCCGGAACATGCCCCCGGTTCAGATATTGGGTAGGCTAGCCACGATATGTAAATCGGGGCGGTAAAGGGGAAGCCGGTTTTGCAAAAACCAACTCCCGACAGGGAGAATCTAAAAGGAGGAAACCCCATGAAGAAGTTCCTTTCTCTGGTACTGGCTCTGGTGATGACCATGTCTCTGGTCACCGTCTCTGCCGGTGCCAAGGACTTCACCGACAGCACCAAGATTCAGTACACTGAAGCTGTCGACGTGATGTCCGCCGTGAAGGTCATCGATGGTTACACCGATGGTTCCTTCAACCCCTCCGCCACTCTGACCCGTGGCGCTGCTGCCAAGATCATCTGCAACCTGATCCTTGGCCCCACCACCGCATCCGCCCTGGTGGCTGATGCTGCTCCTTACAAGGACGTTCCTACCAACCACACCTTCGCTGGCTACATTGCCTATTGCCAGAAGACCGGCATCATCTCCGGCTATGCTGACGGCACCTTCAAGCCCGCCAACTCCCTGACCGGCTACGCTTTCATGAAGATGCTGCTGGGCGCTCTGGGCTACAAGGCTGATCAGGAAGGCTACACCGGCGCTAACTGGTCCATCCAGGTTGCCAAGCGCGCTCTGAACATCGGCCTGGCTGATGATCTGGTGGGCGACTTCAACGGTGTCAAGGCTGTCACTCGTGAAGAGGCTTGCCTGTATGCCTTCAACACCCTGAAGGCTACCATGGTCGAGTATGACAAGAACTCCACCGTCACCGTCGGCAACATCACCATCAAGGAGCAGTCCGACGCTAAGGACATGGCCAACACCGGCAAGACCGATGGCAACATCGACAAGGACGGCAAGATGCAGTTCGCTGAGAAGTACTTTGAGGATCTGAAGAAGTTCGGCGCTACTGACGACTTCTCTCGTCCCGCCACTCAGTGGAAGATCAAGGCTGAGGAAGTCGGCAAGTACACCGACACGCCCGACCTGACCTACACCAAGGCTGTCAAGGCCAGCGATATCTACAAGGATCTGGCTTTGGGCTCCACCATTGATAAGAAGGACGTCACCGTCTACATCAACGGCGAAGAGGCCGAGGATGCCGCTGTGGTTCTGAAGAAGAGCAATGACGCCAAGATCGGTAAGGATTATCTGGAGAAGAGCGGCAAGAAGTACAGCACTGCCAAGAACGGCGTTCTGACCGAGGTCTTCTATGACAAGGACGATGATTCTGTTATCATCACCCAGGTCGTGACCTATGTTGGCCAGATCAACAAGTCTGTGGCTGCTACCTCCAAGAAGGATGCCTATGTTGTGATCGACACTCTGTCCTCTACGCAGAACGTGATGGCTGTTCCCTCTGACCTGACCGGCAAGACTGTCAGCAAGTCTCTGGAGTTTGAGACCGATGACAAGTTCGAGGATGACGATTATGTCCTGTACACCTATTCTCAGACTGCTGATGAGGTGAAGTCTGTGGCCGCTGCCGAGAAGGTTGAGGGCTATGTTTCCAAGACCACCAACAGCACCAAGGATGAGGACGAGAACAAGGGCATTACCATTGCTGATACCGCTTACAAGATGTCCGCCGCCACTACCGGTGAGCCTCTTGGCGAAGTGTCCGTGAAGAACGACTACACCGCTTACCTCGACCAGTATGGCTATGTCATCTACGTTGAGGAGATTGAGGAGATCGGCAATTACGCTCTGCTGATCAACGTGGCTGACAAGGGCACCTTTGTCGGCAAGAAGGCTGAGCTGGTCTTTACCGACGGCACCAGCAAGGTTGTCACCACCGAAAAAGATTATTCCAAGGCCGATAACCTGAAATATGACGTCAATAAGGATGGCAAGTTCACCGAGGCCGATAACACTGCTTGGAGCACCACTGCTGGTGTTGCTGATGGTCAGAAGGAGCCCGTCATTGTTACCTATAAGGTTGACAACGATGGCGTCTACACTCTGAAGGCTGTTGATACCGCTAAGTCCTCCTACAAGGTTGCTTCTACCGCTCTGAACCTGAAGAACGACAAGGCCAGCATCTCTGTTGACAAGTGCACCGTCAACGATGTTAAGGATACCACCTATGTCACTGCCAACAGCGCTACACAGTTCGTGGTTGCCGATGCCGGCAGCAACGAGGACTTTACCGCTTACACCGGCATCAAGAACGCTCCCACCATTGCAGCTGGTAAGACCGACGGTTACAAGACCGACGTATTCTTCTACTGCAAAAACGGCAAGATGGTCACTGTCATGTTTGTCCTGCCTCAGTCCAAGGTTACTATCGAGGATGACAACAACAAGATGATCTTCTTCGCCAAGGAGTCCGGCTCTGATTTGGAGCACGATAAGGACAGCAACTACTTCGAGTACAATGCCATTGTCAATGGTGAAATCAAGACCGTGAAGGTTGACGAGAACGCCACTGGCCTGACCGCCAGCGGAGCTAACGGCCTGTTCAAGTCCTTTACCACTGATAAGTACGGTGTTGTGTCTGGCGTTAAGGAGTACAACGCTTACGGCGCTGGCCTGAAGGCCAATCCCAAGACCCAGCCCGGCGATGCCAAGGAGTATCTGGCTGGTGTTGGTATCGACAAGGTCTCCAAGGAGTACACAGTCATCCTGAACACCACCGGCGGCAAGCTGGAGGACGGTACCTCTGCTTCTACCTACACGAACGAGACTATCTCCTGTGATGATGCCATGAAAGTCTACTATGTGGACAAGGACGGCAACATCACCGAGTCCAGCTACAAGTCCATCGCCAAGGATGACAACGATAACGTTTATGCTATCGTTCAGGATTACCTGGTCAAGACCCTGATCATTCAGGAAGTTGAGAGCGAGGATGATGTCTACGGCGTGAAGGTTGTCTCCACCGGCAACGCCACCGTGAAGGTGGACGGCAGCAAGTATGCTGCTGGCAAGACTGCCGAGTATGACAAGAACGATGAGGATGTTGTCATCACCGTGACTGCCGACAAGGACTACACCATCAAGACCGTTAAGATTGATGGTGAAGAGGTTGAGCTGGACAAGAATGGCCAGTACACCATCTCCAAGATCAAGGGTCTGTATAAGCTCGAGGTTGAAACCGAAAAGGTTGCTGACGCTACCATGACTATCTCTGTCCAGTATGTTCTGGATGACAATGCGGGCACTGTGGTCAAGAGCGAAAAGCCCGCCAAGATGACTGCGGACAAGGGCGAAGATTACGTCACCGTTCACGGTACCGCTCCCGATGGCTACACTCTGGTCAGCGCTGCTGAGCAGTATGTTACCTTCGTGGCTAACGGCTCCGCTACCGTGAAGTTCACCGTCAAGACTACTACTCCCTGATTAGATTAGTAGCCAAAATCAAAACTCATCTGAGTTGAGATAACAAGACCCCCCGCGCCGTAAGGCGCGGGGGGTCTTGTATTTATTTGCGCCCATAGAATTTCACAGTGGTGCCGCTGGAGATAACCGCCGTTTTTCCGCTGGAAGCAGTCAGGGATAGGCCGATCCCTGTGATGTCTTTATAAAGCGTCCCGGCGGTAATGGCGGAGCCGGAGAAGGTCGTGCCCTCAATATAGAGATTTTCGTTGAACAGCGGATGGAATACGGCCCCTACATGTGTGCTGTAGGCCGTTCGCACCAGATAATCGTCATTGGGCAAGAAATACAGATTGTAGCTTTTCATGGAACCTTTGTATTCCAGTTGAAAAACCACATAGACCTCCGCCCACTGCGACCAGTCGATATTGATCTCCGCGCTGGCGTAATCGCTGCCCGTGGCCAGCGTCAGCGTCTGGATCAGCTGCAAACCCGCTTTTTTGCCCAGCGCCGTGTCCGCCGCCTCCCGCGCGGCTGTCTCCGCCGCCACGGCCTCGGCATTGCCTTTCAGCGCCGCGTCGATGGCGGCGTTGTCGCGATTGAAGTCCTCCATCATGATGCGGTCCGTCCCCGCCCAGCGGGAGAGCTTGTAGTTGGGTGTCTGTTGACTTGCCATAAAATTACCTCCCAGAATTGAATGTTATTGTTGCATAACAAAATTACGTTATACATACAACATCGATCAAAAACTGGCATTGCGAACTTTCGTCAGGAGTACTTTTTCTTCGGCAAAGGTTTTAAAAAATCGACTTGAAAAAGTGTTGCACAGGCCTCTGGCGGCCCCCTTGACGGCCATCCGGAGACCTGTTATCATGACCCTGAGAACAACACCGGGAGGGGCCTATGATTTTTCAGAAATCCGCCTGCATTGAGACACTGTACACGGAGCTGCCCTTTTTAGAGCGGTTTCGCGCCGCCAGAGCCGACGGCTTCGATTTTGTAGAATTCTGGAGCTGGACCGACAAGGACCTCGCCGCCGTGAAGACCGCCGCGGACGATGCGGGGGTCGGCATTTCCGGCTTCAACGGCGACGCGGAGCTGTCCCTCATCGACCCTGCCCAGAAAACGGCCTACAAGGCCTTTCTGCGGCGTTCTCTGGACGCCGCTAGGAGAATAGGGGCAAGGTCCGTCACGGTCCACTCAAACGGTCTGGGGGAGGGAGGAAGGGTCCTTTGCCCCTATGACGACCTCAGCGACGCTGTGAAGCTCTGTACCATGTTCGACACGTTGAAAATCGCGGCGGAATGGGCGGAAACTTGCGGTATCCGGATCAATCTGGAGCCGCTGAACGTCACCACGGACCATCCCGGCAATTTCCTCCGCCACACCCGCACGGCCGCCGAGCTGACCCGGCTCATCGGCTCCCCGTACTTGAAGGTGCTGTACGATGTGTACCATATGCAGCTCAACGAGGGCAGCCTGTGCAACCATATCCGCGCCTACGCTAACCAGTTCGGCCACATCCATGTGGCGGACGCGCCGGGGCGTCACGAGCCGGGCACCGGGGAGATTCACTACCCGGCGGTGTTCGCCGCCTTGGAGCAGGCGGGCTACCGGGGCCTCATCGGCTACGAGCTGTTCCCCAAAACCGACACGAAAACCGCCGTTCGGGCCATCATGGCGGACTGACCGCCTATTGCAGAAGGGGGAAATTTTATGTCAGATCACAGCACCTTTTTCTTAATGAAGCTGGAGGATGTGAAGCGGTACGCCGTGGATGTGCTCCATTTTTTCCAGCCGGATGAGGAAACCGATTGCGTTGAGATCGGCGACGGCAACATCAACTATGTGTTTCAGGTCCGGTCCCGGAAGGACGGTCGCTCCGTCATCGTGAAGCAGGCGGACAAGCTGCTGCGCTCCTCCGGCCGCCCGCTGGATCTCTACCGCAACAAGATCGAGGCGGAGACCCTGATGCTGGAGGCCCGGCTGGCCCCCAAATTCATCCCGGAGGTCTATCATTACGATGAGACCATGGCCGCCCTCTCTATGGAGGACATTTCCGCCTACAAAAATCTCCGCAAGGAGCTGGCGGCGGGCCGGGTCTACGGCCATCTCAGCGAAAATCTCTCCGATTTTCTGGCCCAGTCCCTGCTGCCCACCACGGATCTGGTGATGGACCGGCAGGAAAAGAAGAAGCAGGTCAAGTTCTTCACCAACCCGGAGCTGTGTGACATCACGGAGGACCTGGTGCTCACGGAGCCGTATCTGGCCCAGCCCATGAACCCCCGGAACAAGAATATCGTCACCCCCGGCAACGAGGACTTCGTGCGGGAGCATCTCTATGAGGACGAGGCCCTCCACGCCGAAGTTGCCGCCCTGCGCAACGGCTTTATGAACAACGCGCAGGCGCTGATCCACGGTGATCTCCATTCCGGCTCTATTTTTGCCAACGAGCAGGGCATCAAGGTCATCGATCCGGAGTTCGCCTTCTACGGCCCCATGGGCTACGACATCGGCAACGTCATCGGCAATCTGTTTTTTGCGTGGGCCAACAAGGCCTATACCGGCGGCAGCGCCGAAACGCAGACCGCTCTGGAGCAAACCATCCGGGAGACCTGTGACAAGACGGCGGACAAGCTGGCGGCGGAATACGACAAGCTGGTGACCTTCCCGCTGTACCGCGCATCCGCCTTCCGCAAGGCCTATCTGGACGGCGTGATGGCGGATTCCTACGGCTACGCCGGTACGGAGATCATCCGCCGGGTGGTGGGCGATTCCAAGGTGATGGAGGTCACCTCCGTCACGGACCCGGCCCAGCGGCTCCCCATGGAGCGCGCCCTCATTGATTTGGGCATCTATCTCATCAAAAACCGTGCCAGCGGCCTCAACGGGGCGGCTGTGACGGAGGAATTCCGTAAGATCTTGGCAGAGGGGAGGGGCACACATGGTCAGAATGGATGAAAATATGCCGTTTCTCCTGCAATATGAAAACGTTGCGTGGTACGAAAACGGCAAGGTCCGCATTTTAGACCGGCGGATCTACCCCACGGAGGTCCGGTTCGTGGAGTGCGCTACCTATCAGGAGGTGGTGCAGGCCATCGCGGACATGGTGACCCAGAGCGCCGGCCCCTACACCGCCGTTGGCATGGGCATGGCCTTGGCTGCGTGGCAGGTCCGGGACAAGGGCGCTGCGGAGCAGGATGCTTTCTTACAGCAGGCGGCTTATGATCTGGCCCACGCCCGCCCCACCACCGCCAACCGCTACGGCCAGATCACCTACCGCTGCGCCGAGGTGGCCAAGGAGGCGCTGGCGGCAGGGAAGGACCCCGTGGAGGCCATCGTGGAGAACACGGTGGAGTCCCTGAACCGCCGGTATTCCACCATGCAGATCGTGGGCGACCATCTGGCGGAGCTGATCCCGCAGGGGGGCACGATTCTGACCCAGTGCTTCGGGGAGACCATCATCGGCACCGTGATCCGGGCCGCCCGCCGTCAGAACAAGGACTTCAAGGTGTTCTGCGCCGAGACCCGGCCCTATCTGCAGGGGGCGCGGCTCACCTCCGGCTGCTTTGCCCAGATGGGCTTTGACACCACGGTCATCACCGACAACATGGTGGCCTACGCCATGGAGCGGGAGGGCATCGACCTGTTCACCTCCGCGGCGGACACCATTGCCCGGGACGGCCACATCGCCAACAAGATCGGCACGTTCCAGATCGCGATTCTGGCCAAGTATTTTGGTATTCCGTATTACGTCACCGGCATCCCCGATCAGGACAAGCACAGTAAGGATGACATCGTCATCGAGATGCGGGACCCCCAGCAGGTCCTCAGCTATCGGGGCATTCCCAACACCGTGCCGGAGGTCAAGGCCATCTATCCCTCCTTCGACGTGGTGCCGCCTCACCTCATTTCCGGCGTGGTCACGGATAAAGGTGTCTATGTGCCCTATCTGCTGGATCACTATTTTGATTCTGATGTAAAGACATTCTATTAAGACCGGAAGGAGAGACTTGCTATGCTGATGCAGGAAGAGAGAGAACTGGTCGTTGAATACGGCAAAAAGATGAGCGCCGCCCGGCTGAGCACCGGAACCAGCGGCAATATCAGTATTTACAACGCTGAAAAAGGCCTGGTGGCTTTGAGCCCCTCCGGCATGGATTATTTTTCCACCACCCCGGAGGATGTTGTGATCCTGGATCTGGACGGCAAGGTGGTGGACGGTAAGCGGAAGCCCTCCAGCGAGTGGGCTCTGCACACAACGTTCTATAAGCATAAGCCCCATGCAAGAGCAGTTGTCCACACCCACTCCGTCTACTGCACGACGCTGGCCGTGCTGGGTGAGCCCATCCGGGCGGTACACTATGTGATCGGTGACGCAGGCGCGGCGGAAGTTCCCTGTGCCCCCTATCAGCTGTTTGGTACGGAGGCTCTGGCGGAGGCAGCTATGGAGGTCTGCGGCAAGAGCGATGGTGTTCTGCTGGGCAACCACGGCCTCGTGTGCTGCGGCAAGGACATCAAGGGTGCTTACGGCCTCGCCTGCAATCTGGAATACATCGCGGAGATCCAGTGCCGCGCCATGAGCATCGGCAAGCCCAATGTGTTGACGGAGGAGCAGATGGCCGAGGTCATGGTGAAATTCCAGTCCTACGGTCAGCCCGGCGCAAAAAAAACCGGATATTGAAAGGAGCAGGGCATGCGCGCATTTGACTTTTACAGTCCCACTTACTTTGTGTTTGGAAAAGAGCGGGAAACGGAAACCGGCAGGTATGTCAAGCGCTTCGGCGGCAGCCGGGTGCTGGTGGTCTACGGCGGGCAGTCTGCCAAACGCTCCGGCCTGTTGGACCGGATCATGGCCTGCCTGAAGGAAGAAAACCTGTACGCCGTGGAGCTGGGGAGCGTAAAGCCCAATCCCCGCAGCGGCCTTGTCTATGAGGGCATTGACCTCTGCCGCCGGGAGAAGATCGACTTCATTCTGGCTGTGGGCGGCGGCAGTGTCATCGATACCGCCAAGGCCATCGCCATCGGTGTGCCTTATGACGGTGATTTCTGGGACTTTTTCTCCGGGAAGGTGCCGGAGCAGGCTCTGCCCGTGGGCACCGTCCTGACCATTGCCGCCTCCGGCAGCGAAGGCTCTCCGGATTCCATCATCACCAACGAGAAAACTCTGGAGAAGAACGGCGCGGAGGCCGACTGCCTCCGTCCCTGCTTCTCCGTGCTGGACCCTGCCCTCACGGAAAGCCTGCCCGCTTATCAGACGGCCTGCGGCATCACGGACATCATGGCCCACACCTTTGAGCGCTATTTCACCAATACGCCGGACGTGGAGGTCACGGACCGGATGCTGGAGGGCGTTCTGCTGGCCATGCTCCATGAGGGCCGCCGGGTCATGGAGGACCCTCACAATTACGAGGCCCGTGCAAACATCATGTGGGCCGGTATGGTGTGTCACAATGACATTATGGGCGTGGGCCGTCAGCAGGACTGGAACAGCCACCATTTGGAGCACGTGCTCTCCGCCAAGTATGACTGCGCCCACGGCGCGGGTCTGGCGGTCATCATGCCGGCGTGGATGCGCTACTGCGCGGAGCACGGCGGCGAAAAGCGTCTGGCCCAGATGGCTGTCCGGGTCTTTGGCTGCCAAATGGACTTCGACGATCCCAAACGCACGGCGCTGGAGGGTATCGAGGCCTTCCGGGCATTCCTCCGGTCCATCGGGATGCCCCTGACCTTTGCCGAGATCGGTGCAGACCCGGCAGATATCCCGGAGCTGGTGGAGATGAACCACATCGGCGACGGCAAGACCGGCGGCTATATCGGCCTGGACAAGCAGGCCCATTTCGATATCTACAATCTGGCCGCCGGGAGCTGCGTTCCCGAGACTTGATGTCTTTACCGCTTAATGCGTGGCTTGCCGCTGTAACTGTATATTCTCCGCTTGTGAGCTTTAAATCGTCCTTAGAA
>ENA-ORCP01003258-ORCP01003258.1-human-gut-metagenome-genome-assembly--contig:-NODE-3258-length-12230-cov-7.884638_pt1 | contig 12230 bp, 15 predicted proteins | sample MGYA00242990_ERZ507991 | MGnify/ENA primary metagenome ERZ507991 (study PRJEB26167, sample SAMN06115496) | human gut metagenome | host: Homo sapiens | place: China:Henan | collected 2015-05-07... | reverse complement strand
CAGGCTGCAAGTCTAGCGCCGCAGCGCTGTGCAGAGCGCAACCGCCGTAGGCGGCTCTTAGCGCGTCGCTGTGCGAGTTGTTCGCCGTAGGCGAACAAGGAGTGCGCGCAGCAGACTGCCAAAACTTGTCGGAAAAGCCCGTAAGGGGTTTTTCGACAGTCTGTGGGGCGGCCCAGGAGGCCGCCCCGAAAGATCATTTTGCAGGAACAAAAGCATAAACAGCCATCGCGGAAACACAAAGCCTTTCCGGTGCGGACGCCGAGAAAATCTCCCCACGCAGGTGCATCAGCGACTTTCCGGCTGTTAAAACCTCCACCCTGACCAGCAGCTCCTCCGGGGAGAAGTGCAGCCGGTCGCCTACGGTATCCGGGGCCACGGCGTGCAGCCCCTCCAGCGCTTCCCGGAGCCGGGGAAGGACGTTACTCTCCCCGCTCGCTGGTGACGACCTTCCCGATGTTCCACAGGCGGACGACCATCTGCTCGGCGGACTGCTTCTCCTCTTCACTGTTGTACTCCACGTAAACCGTGTGGGCAGAGCAGTCGGCGCACTCCACCTGGACGTTCCAGCCGCCCTCGTGCATCAGCATTCCGGGGCCGCGGCAAATGGGGCATTCTTCCAGAAAAAATTTCTCTTCCATGTTCATTTCTCCTTATCTGAAAACAGTTTGTGTATTGTCAAAAATCTCTTTTCGGGCAATGCGGGAATGGTTTGGGGCAAATTCCGGCAGATACCGGCAGACGGCCCCAACAAGAAGGGCGGGGTTCAGGGTCGGATTCTGGCAGCAGATGACTGCGTCCAGTATAAGCTCCCCGGGTGCCGCCGCTGCAACATCCATGCTGCGGATCATGGGGCGGATATCCTGCTCTACGGTACCATTCTTGCCTTTCTTTTCCACGGGAATGCTTTCCCCGGCAAAAAGGTCTCGGATGGCCCCCTCGGCCCCCTCCGGGATACCGGCATCGTATTCCAGGGTTACCCGGCAGCGCAGCAGACTCAGGTCCCGGAGCTTGCGGCCGTTTTCGCAGCACTCCCGGACGAAGGCCCCGGGAACAAGGGCTCCATTCAGCCGGTCCCGGATCTCCTCCATGGGGACGCTCTCCCCTTCCAGATCAAAATCCAGCAGCTCGCAGACGCTCTCCACCCCAACAGACAGCGGCAGGGCAATGGACACCGATGGCCTGGGGTTAAAGCCCTTGGTATGGGTCAGGGGCAGCCCCGCCCGCTTGAAGGCCCGCTGGAACACCCGCATCAGATCCAGATGGGACATCCAGACGGCAGTGCCCGTCTTCTCAAACAGAAGTCTAGGCATCGCAGGCCACCTCCTTCAGCAGGCAATTGGCCCCGCAGCCCGCGCAGCCCTTGCGGCAGTCCGGGGTGACCGTATCGGCATAGGCCCGCTTGCGCTCCCGGAGCAGGAACTTCTTGGTCACGCCCACATCGATCATATCCCAGGGCAGCAGCTCCTCCTCGCCGTAGCCGCGAACGGTATAGAAATTCGGGTCAACGCCGCATTTTTGGAAGGCCTCCTGCCAGATATCATAGCGGAAGTATTCGTCCCAGCCGTCCAGTCTGGCCCCCATATTCACGGCCGCTTCAATAACCGGTCCCAGGCGGCGGTCACCCCGGGCAAAGACGGCCTCCAGGCGGCTTAAATCCGGGCTGTGGTAATCGTACTCAATGGATTTGGAATAGAAGTGCTCCTTCAGCAGCTTGCAGCGGCGCAGATACTCCTGAGGGCTGATCTGCTGCTCCCACTGGAAGGGCGTGTGGGGCTTGGGCACGAAATAGGCCGTCGCCACATGGACACGGAGCCCCCGCTTCTTATTGACCGCGTGCTCCTTCCAGGCCAGGATGACCTTGTAGACAAGCTCCGCAATGCCCAGCACATCCTCGTCCGTCTCCGTGGGCAGACCCAGCATGAAATAGAGCTTCACGCTGTTCCAGCCTCCGGCAAAGGCCTGGGTGCAGGTGGAGAGGATCTCCTCCTCCGTCAGGTTCTTATTGATCACATCCCGCAGCCGCTGGGTTCCCGCCTCCGGGGCAAAGGTCAGGCCGGATTTGCGCACGGCCTGGAGCTTCTCCATCAGCTCCCGGGAGAAGTTGTCCGCCCGGAGAGAGGGCACGGAGAGGCTGATGTGGTTAGCCTCGCAGTAGGGCAGCATTTTGTCCGTCAGCTCTTTCAGCCCCCGATAGTCCGAGGTGGAAAGGCTGGACAGGGTGATCTCATTGAAGCCGGAGCTTTCCAGCAGCTTCACAGCCTGGTCGTAGAGTACCTTCGGGCTCTTCTTCCGCACCGGGCGGCAGGAGAAGCCCGCCTGGCAGAACCGGCAGCCCCGGATGCAGCCCCGGAACACCTCCAGATTGGCCCGGTCGTGGACGATTTCCGTGGAGGGGACGATCATCTCCGTTGGGAAATAGGCCTTGTCCAGGTCCTCCACAATGCGCTTGGTGACCGCCTCCGGCGCGCCGTCCTTGGACGTCACCGCAGTGAGCACGCCGCTTTCGTCATAGGTGTGGGTATAAAAGGAGGGCACATAGACCCCGGGGACCTTGGAAACGGCCTCCAGGAAACGGGGCTTGTCCCAGTTTTCCCGTTTTGCCCGCTTATACACATCCAGGATCTCCACGGTAATGTCCTCGCCCTCCCCCAGGGAGAAGAAATCCACGAAATCCGCCAGAGGCTCGGGATTGAAGGCGCAGACGCCCCCGGCGAAGACCATATTTTTCAGGCCCTTCCGGTCCGCAGAATGCAGCGGGATACCGGCAAGGCGCAGCATATTGAGGATATTGGAATAGGACATCTCGTAGCCGATGGTAAAGGCCACCATATCGAAGTCCTTCACCGGGTCTTGGCTTTCCAGCGCCCACAGGGGAAGGTGATTCTCCACCAGGGCCTGCTCCATATCCCCCCAGGGCGCGAACACCCGCTCGCACCACACATCGCTGATCTGATTCATGACCCCGTAGAGAATGCGCATCCCCACATTGGACATGCCGATCTCATAGGTGTCCGGGAAGCAGAAGGCCACACGGACGGCCATCTCTTCCTTCTTCTTGCACACCTGCCCCCATTCGCCGCCCACATACCGGGCCGGCTTCTGCACCGTGGGCAAGATGCGGCTTTTCAAATCTGTCATCTTGTTACCTCTTTGCGTAAATTGCCCATATATTGTACTCGGTGCAGGCCATGTTTGCAAGTTATTTTTCGAAATTTGGCGGATTTCCTTTCCTGCCCCGGATTTTCCCCTCTGCGCACGCTCGGTTGCCCCGAAGCCAAGCTGCCGGGAACACCGCCGCACCGGGCAGGAATCCCAGCCGAAGGCAGCCAAAAGCGCCGCACAGCGCAAATGCAAAGCCCGTCCAGCAGGTGATTGCCGCTGCTGCGCGGTCCGGAAGCACCAGTTCAAGTGCTCTGCGCAAAATCCGTCCGCCATCCAGCGGATAAATGGGCAGCAGATTGAAAAGCCCCTGCACCAGGCCGCAGAGCGCCAGTCTTGGGAAGAAACGGCCCATCAGCGTCAGGCTCAGGCTCCCCACCGGCCCCGCAGCAGCGGCAAGCAGCTCCGCAACCGTTCCCAGACCACACAGCTCCATGACGGCCCCCCGGGAACCGATCGCCATGCCGGACACACGCCCCCCCAGAGCACGGATGGCGAAATAATGGCAGCATTCGTGAAATGCCCCCGCCAGCAGCGCCGCGGCGATCCACGGCAGCGGCAGCACCAGAAGCAGCAGGGCCAGCGCGACACAGCCCCAGCCGGACAGTTCCACGTCACCCAAGCCCCGCCCCCCGGAGGATGCTCCCGCAGAAGGCCGCCACCGCCTGACCGGCGTTGGTCCCCTGCCGCAGCGTCTTCACAAGCTCCGACAGGGCCTGCGCCGTCACCTCCGGATTGCCGGGGAGAAGCCAATATTCCAAATCATCCTTCGGAACCGCCAGCAGCACCACAAACGCAAGGATCAGAAAAATCCAATAAGGAAATCGTCTCTTTTTTCGCCTCCCGGGGTAGTCAATTCGATAGGCCACAGGCGTCCACCTCCCGCTCTATGGTATGCTGACCGCACAGGAACCATGCGTTGCAAAAAACAGGCAGCCCCTTTCAGGACTGCCCGCTTGCGCTTCCCAATATGAAATATCAGAATTCCACCGCATTGTCCGCCGGCGACTTACCCTGCATACGGTAGGTCACGTTTGCCAGCTTCCGGTTTTTCAGGGAGCCAATGATTGTAGGCACCGCGCCGATCAGGGTAAAGAGATACAGCTGGAGCAGATTGCCGATGTAATCGCCAGCCTCGATCGCCTCTTCCTGAATCAGGTAGGGAATTGCCCGGTAGGCGTCTGTAAAAGAGACCTCAAAATACTTCGCCACAGTAATGGCCCAGTCCAGCCGGTCGCCCACATAGGTCATAACCAGCATCAGCACACAGGCAATGACGATCCCTCTGGTGGACAGGCGGCCGCTCAGCAGCTCATAGCCCTTCAGGGTGCAGATTGCCAGCACGATGCCGGACAGGGCCGCCACATATCCCAGCTGCTCCAGCAGCACGATACAGGCCGCGCCGAGTACACTTCCCAGCAGCGCGCCCACGATACCCGCCAGCACATTTTCCGGCTTCCGTTCCATTTCCTGCCGGGCCTGCTCCTTCATGCTGTCCTGCTGCTGATAGCAGCTGTCGCACAGCAGGGACGGTACACCCGCCATGACGCAGGCCTCGGTCTGCACCGTCTGGCCGCAGCCCTGGCAGCAGCTTTGGTATCCCCGCGAACGCAGGAAGGACACGGTCTCCCGGGTGACCTGTTCCAGTTTGTCAATATCTTTCATGCTGCCGAAACGCGCCTTCAGAATGAATTCCACCCGGCTGCGGCGGACGGTGCAGTTTGCCACCAGCTTGTTGCCCTTGACAAAGGACTTCAGCTCCGCCCCATCAGGCTCCTGGCCGCCTCTGGTCAGAGAAAAGACCAGTGAAACATAATTCTGGTTGCTCGTGCCGCGCGTCAGCAGCATATTCATACCGCCCTGATTTCCGAAAAGAATCCCGCTCTGGGCATCCACCGACAGCCGAAGCCGCTGGGCCGCCTGAGTCAGATAATCCTGCATTGCATTGCTCATAATGTTCTCTCCTCTATCTCCGATATTCTCTTTCCGCTCGCCGCTCTTTCCAAAGTGGCTTTTGCCATTTGATTTTAGCATAGACGGCAAACCACGTCAAGCATCTATTTTCTGATATGTCCCCGCCCGGGAAAATCCGCACGTTAATTCATCAAGGCACTTGACACATTGGAAAAAATTGAGTATAATACCCTAGCTATCGGGGTGTGGCGAAGCTTGGTATCGCGCTTGGTTCGGGTCCAAGAGGCCGCGGGTTCGAATCCCGCCACTCCGACCATATAAGGAGAAACGCTGAAATCTCTAAAGGATTTCGGCGTTTTCCTTTTCCGTGGCTCCGCGCTTGGTTTTTGATAGATTTTAGAGTAACCAAGAGGAGCGTTTTTACATGAGAAAAAAGGGAATTATTACGATGGCCGTAAGGGAATCCGCTATGGATGCCTTTGGGAGATTTTTACTAACCAAGCGCAGGGGCGGCGTAATAACCAAGAACAATGTACTTTATGGTCGGGACTTGAAGATTTCATAGGCCAGAATTTGTGGGGGAGAAATGCAAACAGTTTATTTAAAGACGATGACAAGAGAACTGTGCCATGCGCTGTACAGGCATTGGACGAATGATGCGTCCATCTATATGGACATAGACCTTTTCCGGCCCTATGTTTATAATGAAACTGCGGTAAACCGATATTTCGACGCAAAAGAAAACGACGCTTCCCGCAGGCTATTTGCCATTATGCTTGGGAACCGGGTAATCGGAGAATTGCAGCTGAAACGGATCGACCACTGCAAAAAAGAATGTACCCTGAGCATCCATATGCAAAACGACACAGTGAAGGGAAACGGCTACGGAACGCAGGCGGAATACTTGGCGGTGAAGTTTGCCTTTGACGAGCTGGGAATGACCGCAGTAAATGCGGACACCATCATTAAGAACACCCGGAGTCAGCGTGTGCTGGAAAAAGTTGGCTTTCGTCGGATCGGAGAAGACGGAGCGTTTCGATACTACCGTATTACGCGATAAATCCCATTCCCTCACAAAAGTTTTGGCCGGGTTGGAAAACCTCTTTCCTTTTGCAACTTAATCTCCGATTGTTGCAAAAAACAACCAGTATTGACACATAAAAGCATTGAAAAAAATGTCTTTCTTGTGTATTATAAGTTTATAGGTAAAGCAGTAATACATAGGGAGGAATATGAGCGTGTTTACTATTGAGAATTTTATTCGTGGAATAATAAATGCGACAAGGAATTTAAATGCTACTATTCTAGATAATATGTTTGTTGTTAAAAAAACTCGCCATGACTACGAAACTGGAACAGACCAAGAGGAACTTTTTGCTCAAATCCCAATAGAGCAAATTCAGCCACTGGTAAATGTTCTTGCAAACGATTACATTTGTGCAGATGTAATGCTTATTAAACCAGACTATATTGAAGTTGCCGTGCAATCACAGGATCGTAATAGACCTGCACCCTTTATGAGGTCAGAGCAGGGAGCATATGAAGTTAATGAACACAACTATCATTTTGTTACTTCAAAAGCAAGCCAGAAATACATTTTTGCCCTTTTTTGCTCATTCCGCAATAGCCCAGATAAGTTTTATGTCAGCCCTATGCGATTATATCCGAGAGAAGTAATTACTAATGCAGAGGATTTTTTTGATAGTTTCCGGATGTATACTGTTAAAATAACCTCCCCACAAAGCCACTCTACCACGGAATTAAAGCGTATATTCGATGCATATATTTTTAATATTGCATATAACTACAATGTACCTTTTGCTGTTTCAGATTTCTCGGACGAGCGGAGATTCCACAGAGTTAGCACGCGTCGAGGCGGTCAACTTTTTCCTTATAAACAGTATAAGCAGGACTTGACAAAATACTATCAGCAAGCCATAGCTACGAATCTTCCATTCATGCAGTATTTAGCATTTTATCATGTTGCAGAGTTCTTTTTTCAATCTATTTCGGAAGATGAAGCATTTCAAGTAATCAGTAACTTTATTACTCGTCCCTCGTTTTCTCCCTGCAAGCAAGAAGATGTTCGTAACTTTTACAACATCATCAAAAAGAAAATGCGAGACCAGCGAGATGATGGCGTATGGAATGAAAAGAATGGTTTGCTACTCTGTTTGAAGCGATATATACCTGACCCATCGATACTAAAAGCATCCATTGATCGTATAGATAGTACTGCCGTTGAATATTATCGAACAGCACTTGTTCCTTTTGCAGATGACGGAAAAATAATAAACTTCGATGAAGATCAAGAAAAAATATACGTTGCTATTCGTGACCGTATCTATGCGACACGCAACGCTATCGTTCACAGTAAGCACGGAGAAAGGTTGAGATATGAACCTTTTAAGCACGATAAACACCTTGGAAGGGAGATTCCGTTGATACGAGCGGTTGCAGAAGAAATCATTATCACTTCTGCAGATAATATCAATTACAATTTTGTTGATACACAGTAAAACGCGCCACAATAAATAAGCCTGCATATCGGAGCGTTTATCTGGCTGTATTTAGGGAAGATACAATTTCTTTGACCGCGGATTCAAGATATTTTTTACTAATCAAGCGCCAACGGCGTAAAAACCAAGACCATTGAAACCTACAGTCAGCATTTTCACACTATTTCAAAACATCTGGACGTGAGCCAAGAGATAGCGAGAATGGCTGCCGAGGACTTTGGCCTTTATTGCGATAAAAAGAACCCGCCGAGATTTCTCCCAGCGGGTCATGGTATAAATATAGCACACAAAATGGGCGTATGGGTGATGGAAATTTACCAACCGAAATGTTCGGCTATTGCTAAAAGTGTAAATATGACAGCTAATAGAGCTATCCACAAAGGAAGCCTTTTCAGAGCCTCCTTTCGGGCTTTTTCCATTTGCTCTTCTTGCCGTTGCTTCTCTTTTGCTCTTTCTTCCTTTGTTCCAATGACTTTACTAATAGTATTGGTGATATTTTCTATTCGAGCCGTTTTTGAGTCTTCTTTATAAAACTCAATGTCATCAATCACGATCTTTGTGCCGCAATATGGACAAAACATATGATTGGCACCTTCAATACGCTCAACAGGTGCGTGACAATTCGGGCATTGCAAGGACTTCAATTTCATCTAGAACGCTCCTTTCTTATATGCCGTAAGTATAGCATCATATTTCTACATTATCAACGCTTCTTCGACAATAAATAGAATTATTTTCTGTAGCGAACGTAGTAAGCACTCCTGGACATCGGCATGCGCATCTTCTGGGACAGGTGGTCGTAGGACTTATTGGTCGTAACGCCAATAAGTAGCCATTTGTAAATATCAGGCCCAGCTTCTCTTACAGTCTCCTCGATAAGGTTCATTTTCTCAGTGAGAACCTCGATACGACTGGCAACCTTCATAACCGGTTTGGAAATATCAGTCTCAGTTAAATATCGCTAAACACCACAGGGCGCAAGCTCCACACAATATTCTTCCCTCTATTAGCATTGCCATAGTCCATAACGGAAGTCAGATGAAAGCCCTTTGCAAGAAGTGGCGGGCGGGTGAAATCACCGCCACGGCTGCTATGAAAGAGTTAGGGCCAAAACCCAATACATTCTATCGCAGAGTAAAAGAAATGGGGCTGTAAGTAGCCCCGCAAACAAGTTCAAATACCAAGCAAGCCGCCACGATTGGGGTTCGCGTTCCCCTTTGGCATCGCGTGAGCGATGCATCGACGTGGTTCGGGTCCAAGAGGCCGCGGGTTCGAATCCCGCCACTCGGACCAAATCCCATTATACGATTCGCGCCGGACTTGCAGCTTTTTAGCGATTGCCTACCGTTATAGGAATGCGAAGCTGGCGGAGCTGCTGCTTCATTTCGGGCGTGATGCGGTAGCTTTCCACTGCCTTTTGAATGGTCTTGTTGTGCGTCCAGGCATCCAGCCGCCGCTCTGTGAGCCAGGGCAATGTTTCCTCCGGCTGCTTGGCCAGAGCCGTTGCGAAGAACCATGCCCGCATCATATTGAGATAGTATTCTTCGCTGTGTACGCCCGCCACCCAGGCCAGATATTCCGGCTGGAATGGGTTGTCCAGGTAATAGCGCATCAGCATCCCCATGGCATAGCGCACAGTATAGAGCCTGTCGGAATCCAGCCACAGGCGAATGCTCACCAACAGTTCTTCTTTATGCTTTGCAAAAACCTTGGGGCAAAAGCAGTCGCAGGTGGCCCAATTGTCAATGTAAGGCAGGAATGTCTCTGTTTCTGCCAGTGCCCTATCATAGTGCCGGATGTTTTCCACGAGAAATGCATGGAGGTTATTCTCCTCGTAGTATTTGTGGGGCAGACTGCGCAGAAAGGCTTCCGCCCGGGCCGTTCCGGAGAGCTCCTTTGCAAGCTTCCGCAGCAGCGGTGTGCGCACGCCGATGATCGTTTCCGGGGATACGGTGGGCATCAGCTTGCTCTGAAAAGCCTGATAGGTTTCGTCCTGCAAGGCAAACAGCTTCTGCGTGATCGCTTCATCCATAAAAACGTTCTCCTTTGCATTGTTTTCGTTTCCCGCCCTGGCTCCCGGTTGCAGCGGTTCCGCCCTGCCGCGCCGAACCAGTGCGGACAGAACTTTTCGGCCGATCCCCTTTCCTCGGTAATGGGGCTCTCCGATGACAATGGGCATATCGTCCTGCTGCGGGCATTCATTCCGTGCGTAAGTCACGCTCAAACCGCAAAACGTCAGGGATTCGGTCTTTGGTGTAGTGTTTGATTTCCATTCTATTCAACTCCGTCGCAAGCGAAAAAAACATCACAGAAGCGATTCCATTTTATTTCATATTCATCGTGGCTCACTAAAGTCATTTCTTTCGGGGTGTAGATCCCCCGTTTTTGTGCTTCGTCCACAAATTTATATATCCAAGCATCAGAGGTCTCTACTATAGCACGGACACAGTCCCAACCTTTCAAAAACGCATAGTACAACCGGGTATGCCCATCCAGCGAAATATACCGCTCCTTATCTGGAAATACCTGGATGATAATGTCTTGCGGCTTATGAATGAAGGAGCTGATAGCATTCATCTTATCTTCATCCACATAGAATTGTGACGGCTGAATCTGTTCTAAGCACAAAGTCAGTAAGGATAACCGTGGATACTCCATAACCACCTTCCCTTCTTTGTCATAGAACTGTGTAATATGCGGAGCATAGAAGCGGAATTCTCCAATAACCGCTGTATACACGGCTTGATTTTCTCCTCGGATTATGGCTTCATAGTCGGAAATGATCTCCACTTCATATGGCTTTCCATCTACTAAAAAGCAACCGTGTTGAAGTAGAACTGCCTTGGAAAATTGGTTATCATTGTATGTATTTATTCGCTGAATGTCCATTATAGCCTCCGGCCGTTGCGCAAGGAAAAGCATCATTCAAGATACGTTCCCGCTGAACTTGAATAGATTCAAACACCAATGGGTTATGACAGTGCCATCACCCAAAAGTCTTCGATGCAGTCGGAATAGGCAATTTCATCCTGTATGGTTTCCAAATATCGGAAACCGGCCTTTTGGTAGGCTTTAATTGCTCTTTGATTGCGGGCCGAAACACGAAGAAGCACTCGTCCATTGTGGCCTTTGACACGGCAGAGTTCCTCGACACACCGGCCTACAAACGCAGCACCGTTTCCTTTTCCGCAGAACTGCGGTGCCATAGACCAGCCGACCCACAGATCGTCACCCTCATACTGGCAAGATACCTGTCCAAGAATGGCACCTCCGCCAACCAAGCAGAACTGCTCTATTCCCCAAGTAGATTCATCCATTAGGTATTCATCATGATGTCCTTTGATACTATAGGCTTCATAGGGCGTTTCGTACTCCCATTGGGCTATTTCCTCTGCAATGTCTTTGGTAAGTGGTTTTAGCGAACCGTTTTCCAGATTAAATTGGTTTTCCATTTACATTCCTCCAAAATTTTCTTCGGAGGGTTAGGAAGCGTGAACCCTCCATACACGATTCATCTTCATAAAAACCACCCTTTCTAATGTTAATTTGTATGCAGACACCTACATTTGGTGTTGATACTGTTGTTCAGACCAGCTCTATCCGAGATTAAGCAGCCATCTGCACTAGAACCTCATTTACTTCTTAAGACACTTCATTGTGCCGCTCCAGAACATAGCAAAGCAAATCCACCGGCCCGTCTACAGGGTGATAGACCCCCTTTGTACGCCTGCCCTCAAAAGAGAAGCCCAGCTTTTGGAGCATATTTTTAGCCTTACATTACCCTGATTTCTGCACTGTTTTTATCCCAGGAGCGGTACAGCGCTTCCAGCTCCGCGATTGCTTCATCCCGGGGGCGAATGAGCCCCTTGTAGTGGCTGACCAGCAGATACGGTGCTTTCAGCCCTTTCAAAACCGCGATTTCCTCTTTTACCAGCTGGGCATTGAAAACGTAGTAACCGTCCCGGGCTTTGCTGTACAGGGCATCCCCTACGAATGCATAGGTTTCGTCCACTTCCAGGCCCAGGCAGCCCTTGCAATGGCTGGAGGGCAGGGGGAAAATATGCAGACCGCCAATAGAAATATCCTTATCAACCACAGTTCCCATTCGGACATGGCGCTTGGTTTCAGGGGATACAAAGGCTTCCGCAACGGAAAGCTTCCCCAGATTGCCGGTATGATCCTGGTGGAAATGGGACAGGACCACATGATAGCTGCCCGTCAATTGGGAAATCGCCCGCTCGCCGCTGCCCACATCGTAGAGCCACAGGGCATCCCCCTCCTGGATGATTCCAATATCTGCCGACAGAGGATTCTCTGAGCACGCGATATAGCTTATTTTTTCATTGATGGCGATTTCTTTCACTTTCCGCTCCCTCTTTTCTACCCAATTGCCGCCTGCGCAATTCCGCGGTTTATTCGCTAAGCGATTTAATACAAGAATCATACCACACAAGCACGAATTTTTCCATATTTTTTCGTAAAAAACAGGAGCGCATCATTCAAGATGCACTCCCGCTAAAAGATGATGGGTTCGAATCAATAGGTCTTTCTATAAGGGAAGAAGGGGCTGTTAAATAACCCCAAAAGGAAATCGCAGACTCTTTCCCGAAATGGAAAGGGTCTGCTTTTTCTTACCCA
>ENA-ORCP01003255-ORCP01003255.1-human-gut-metagenome-genome-assembly--contig:-NODE-3255-length-12238-cov-3.510978_pt1 | contig 12238 bp, 10 predicted proteins | sample MGYA00242990_ERZ507991 | MGnify/ENA primary metagenome ERZ507991 (study PRJEB26167, sample SAMN06115496) | human gut metagenome | host: Homo sapiens | place: China:Henan | collected 2015-05-07... | reverse complement strand
CCGGCCCGACATGGTGGAAAGCCCCCAGCTGCTGGAATCCAGCAACCGGGTGGCGGTCATCGACCATCACCGCCGGGCGGCCAGCTATATTGAAAACGCGGCCTTCAGCTTCCACGAGCCCTACGCCTCCTCCGCCTGCGAGCTGGTGACGGAGCTGCTGCAATACCTGGTGGAACCCACGGACCTCCTGCGGGAGGAAGCGGGGGCGCTGCTGGCGGGCATCGTACTGGATACCAAGCACTTCACTCAGCGCACCGGCGGCCGGACCTTCGAGGCGGCGGCCTTCCTGCGGCGCTCCGGCGCCGACACGGCGGAGGTCCAGCGGCTGTTCCAGAACGACCTCAAGGATATGGTCACCAAGTACGACATCATCCGCCGGGCGGAGATGTACCGGGGGAACATCGCCATCTCCGTGGTGGATGAGCCCGGTGTGGACCGCATCGCGGCAGCCCAGGCGGCGGACGAGCTGCTGACCCTCAAGGGGGTCCAGGCCTCTTTCGTCATCTATGCCGCCGAGGGGGCCGTGCTGATGTCCGCCCGGTCCTTGGGGGAGATCAACGTCCAGGTGATCTTGGAAGCCCTGGGCGGCGGAGGCAACTCCACCACCGCCGGCGGCCAGTGTTCCGGCATGACGGTGGCGGAGGCGAAAGCCACGCTGCTGCGTGCCATTGATAAGTATTTTGAAGAATAAGGAGGAATATTTCCATGAAAGTGATTTTGCAGCAGGATGTCCGGGGTAAGGGCAAGAAGGGCCAGATGAGCGAGGGAGCCGAGTGCTACGCCCGCAACTTCCTGCTTCCTAAAAATCTGGCAGTGCTGGCTACCGCCGACGCCATGAACACCATGAAGCTGCAGGCCAAGGCCAAGGCCAAGGCGGACGCGGAGGCCAAGGCGGAGGCGCTGGCCATTGCCGAGAAGCTGAAGAGCTGCCAGGTGAAGATCGCGGCCAAGGGCGGCGAAGGCGGCAAGCTGTTCGGCGCCGTCACCGGCCAGGAGATCGCCGGTGCGCTGAAGGAGCAGTTCGGCATGGAGATCGACGGCAAGAAGCTGGTGCTGGACCAGCCCATCAAGAGCTTCGGCAGCTACGAGGTCAAGGCCAAGCTGGGCTTCGAGGTCAGCGGCACTGTGTACGTGCTGGTCATCGAGGAGAAGTAACTTTTACCACGGAGAGGAGGGTCTCATATGGCTGCGGACGATCTGCTGCTGCGGCAGGCGCCTCATTCGCCCCAGGCGGAGCAGGCGGTGCTGGGCTCCATGCTCATCGACCCCGACTGCATCAAGGACGTCATGGACAAGCTGCAGCCGGAGGACTTTTATCTGCGGGCCAACCGCGATATCTTTGAGACCATCTACCATATGTTCATCTATTCCAGGCCCATTGACGGCGTCACTGTGGCAGGAGAGATGGAGCGAAACGGCGTCTATAACGACAACACCCGGGACTATCTGGTGCAGCTGATGGACGTGACGCCCACCAGCGCCAACGTCATGGAATACGTGAAGATCGTGCTGGACAAGTCGCTGATGCGGCAGGTGGCGGCAGCCGCCGGCAGCATCACCGCCATGGTGCAGGAGGGCAACGGCGACGCAGGCGACATGCTGGAGTCAGCGGAGCAGAAGGTCTACGCCATCCGGCGGGGCCGCAGCGCCCAGAACATGGTGACGGTGAGCATGGTGCTGCAGGACGTGATGAACCATCTGGCGGAGCTTACTGCCAGCGGCGGCAAGACGCTGCCGGGCCTGTCCACCGGCCTGTCCGCCGTGGACGCCAAGATCAACGGCCTGAACAAGTCCGACCTGCTGCTGCTGGCCGCACGCCCGGGCATGGGAAAGACCAGTATGGCCCTGAACGTGGCGCTGTCCGCCGCCAAGGAATCCGGCAAGACCGTGGCCATCTTCTCCCTGGAAATGTCGCGGGAGCAGCTGGTGACGCGGCTCATCGCCAGCGAGGGACTGGTGGAGAATACCCGTCTGGTGACGGGCAACCTGCGGGAGAGCGACTGGCAGCGCATCGCCGAGGCCGCGTCCTCCCTGAGCCGGATGGATATCCGCATAGACGACAATCCGCTGCTGACGGTGGCGGATATGAACGCAAAATGCCGCAGGCTGGAGAATCTGGGGCTGGTGGTCATCGACTACCTGCAATTGATGACCTCCGCCGGCGGAAAGGGCTACTCCGGCGAGAACCGCCAGCAGGCGGTGTCGGACATCAGCCGTATGCTGAAGATCATGGCCAAGGAGCTGCAGGTGCCGGTGCTGTGCCTGAGCCAGCTGAGCCGTGCCAACGAAAAGCGCGACGACAAGCGGCCTATGCTGTCGGATCTCCGTGAATCCGGCGCCATCGAGCAGGACGCGGACATCGTGCTGTTCCTGTATCGGGACGATTACTATAACAGCGATTCGGAAAAGCGCAACGTGGCGGAGTGCATCGTGGCCAAGAACCGCCACGGCGAGACCGGCAAGGTGGAGCTGCGGTGGATGCCGGAGTACACCGCCTTCGGCACGCTGGAGAACCGCTATGACGATGAGGAGTGAGCCATGGACCTGACGCCGTGGATGGAGCGCTGGCACATGCTGCCGGAAAAGGGCGGCGTGATCCTGTGTGCCGTGTCCGGCGGGCGGGATTCTATCTGCCTGCTGGACTATCTGCACACGCTGGGGCAGGAGCGGGGCTTTACCGCCGCGGCGGGGCATCTGAACCATCTGATGCGCCCCACCGCCCAGCGGGACGAGGACTTCGTCCGCAGCTTCTGCGCCCGGCGTGACATCCCGTTCTACACGGAACGGGCCGACGTGTACGCCCTATGCGGCACGTGGGGCCTGACGGTGGAGGAGACGGGGCGCCGCGCGCGGTATGAGTTTTTGCAGCGGACGGCGGAGGTCATCGGCGCGGAGAAGATCGCCACAGCCCACCACCAGAACGATCTGGCGGAGACGGTGCTGCTGCAGCTGCTGCGGGGCACGGGACCCCAGGGCCTGACGGGTATCCCGCCGGTGCGGGGCAACATCGTCCGGCCGCTGCTGGACACGCCGCGGCGGGACATTGAGCGATATATTGCCGAGCACGAGCTGGCGTATGTCACCGATGAGACCAACGGGGACACGGCCTACGCCCGTAACCGGCTGCGGCTGGAGATCTGGCCGGAGCTGGAGGGAATCAACCCCCGAGCGGCGGAACACATCGCCTGCACGGCGGACATCCTGCGGCGGGAGGACGCCTATCTGGATGCGCTGGCGGCGGAGCGGCTGCGGTCAACGGGGACCGGCGTGGACTGCGAAGCGCTGCTGGCGGCGCCAGAGGCTCTGCGGCCCAGGATGCTGCGGCTGCTGCTGGATCGGCTGCCCACGGGACGGAAGGATCTGGGCGCAGTGCATCTGACGGCGCTGGAGCAGCTGGCCGCCGGCGAGGGCGCGCTGTCGCTGCCGGAGGGCGTGGAGGCGGTGTGCCGCGGCGGCGTGCTGACCCTGCGCATGGCGGAGACGGCGCCGGAGGAGACGGTACTGCGCCGGGGGGAGAACCCCTACGGCGCGGGATGCCTCGTGGTGAGCAGAAGCCCCATGGAGGGAGCGCTGGCACTGCGGTGCGGCGCGGAGCAGCGCCTGACGGCCCGCTGCTGGCGGCGGGAGGACCGGCTGACACTGCCTGACGGCCGCGGGGCGCGGAGTCTGAAGCGGCTCATGGCGGAGCGAGGCGTGAGGCCCGAGAACCGCCGAAAAATACCGGTGCTGTGTGTGGACGGCGTGGCCGCCGCCGCGTGGGGCATCGGCGTGGACAGGAGCTTCCTGCCGGAGCCATCCGGCGAGGACATATATTATATTATAATGAGAGAAAGCTAACGGAGGACAAAACGGTATGGCGAAGAGCAATATGGATCAGGATATTCTGAAGGTCCTGCTGTCTGAGGAAGAGATCAAGACCCGCGTGGCGGAGCTGGGCGAGGAGATCTATGACGCGTTCTGCGATAAAAACCCCATGTTCGTGGGCGTGCTGAACGGCTGCTTCATCTTTATGGCGGACCTGGTGCGGGCGGCCCAGCTCAAGAGCGAGCTGGAGTTTATCGGCGTGTCCTCCTACAACAACGGGACCAAGTCCTCCGGCGTGGTGCAGATCACCCGCGATCTGCAGCGGGACATCAGCGGCCGCGACATCATCGTGGTGGAGGACATTCTGGACTCCGGCAACACGCTGGCGTTCCTGACGGACTATCTCAGGACCAAGGGCGCGGCGTCCGTTACCATCGCTACCCTGCTGGATAAGCCGGCGCGGCGGGAAAAGCCTATCAAGGCCGATTATGTGGGCTTCGAGGTACCCGACGAGTTCGTAGTGGGCTACGGGCTGGACTACGCCCAGCAGTACCGCAACATGCCCTACATCGGCGTGCTGAAGCCGGAGGTATACAGCAAGTAAAACGGCGTATTTTGTATACGCATCGTATAGAGAACGGGGGACGCAGACAGATGAGGGACAAGGGCGGCAAACGGCTGGCAGGCGGCGCACCGGATGGTGCGGCGATAGCGGAGCAGGCTGCGGCAGGCGGCGCACCGGTGGGAAAGAGCCGGTGGCGGCGGCTGTGGGACGACTGGGGCTATCTGGTCGTCACGGCGGCGGTGATGCTGTTCCTGCTGCGGGTGCTGCTGCAGCTCATCTACGTGCCCACCGCGTCCATGGAGACCACCATCCCCACCCGATCACTGGTGGTGGGGTGGCGGCTGCCCTATGCAGTGGCCGACCCCGTGCCCCGGCGGGGCGCTATCGTTACGTTCTGGAACGACGAGGAGGGTGAGGTGCTGGTGAAGCGGGTGGTGGGACTGCCCGGGGAGACAGTGTCCTTCGAGGGCGGCGATGTGTATATCGACGGGGCGCAGCTGGGCGAGGACTATCTGCCGGAGGGCGTGGAGACCCTGTGCGACAAGACGTTCCAGGTGCCGGAGGGCTGCGTGTTCGTGATGGGCGACAACCGCGAGTGGTCCAAGGACAGCCGTCTGCTGCAGGAGCCGTATATACCGGCGGCATCCATCCAGGGGCAGATGCTGCTGGCGTTCTCCATCGGCTCCGGCCAGAGCTGGCAGGGTGTCCGCTGGATCGGATAGCATAACAAAACGTAATTTTCCACGGATGGCTATACAATTCGTATAGCCATCCGGCGGCGAAAGGAGACCATATGGAAGACAAAGGCGGCAAGCGTCTGGCCCGGAACAGGGCGGACGCGGCGCGGAACGATACGGCGCAGGGGAAGATGCCTGCGGCGGACGTGCCGGAGAGCGGCGCGGCACCGGTGCAGCAGAGCCGGTGGAAGCGGCTGTGGAGCGACTACGGCTATCTGCTGGTGACGCTGGCGGTGGTAGTGCTCATCTTCCGCGTGCTGCTGCAGCTGGCCTACGTGCCCAGCGGCTCCATGGAGACCACCATTCCCACCAAATCGCTGCTGGTAGGCTGGCGGCTGCCCTATCTGGTCAGCGATCCGGTGCCGCAGCGTGGCAGCATCGTCACGTTCTGGGACGAGGAGATGGGCCACGTGCTGGTGAAGCGGGTGGTGGGACTGCCCGGAGAGACGGTGTCCTTTGAGGGCGGCTTCGTCTATATCAACGGAGAGAAGCTGGACGAGGACTATCTGCCGGTCAGCGGCATCACACAGAGCGAAAAGGACACATTTCAGGTACCGGCGGACTGCATTTTCGTGATGGGCGACAACCGCACAGGCTCTCATGACAGCCGGTATCTGCGGGAGCCGTACATTCCGGTATCGCAGGTGCAGGGCCGGATGCTGCTGGCCATCTCCATCGGCTCCGGCCAGAGCTGGCAGGGCGTGCGGTGGATCGGATAAAGGGGGCGTAAGGTTTTGGAAAGAAGACGATTCGGGGCGACCGGCCTGCTGCTGGTAGTCCTTGTGGTAGTATTCGTGGGGTATCTGGCGGGCAATATGCGCCGCGCCGGAGACATTTCGTACAGCCAGCTGCGCTCGCTGTTCACGGAGGAGAAGGTGCAGTCCTTCGCCATTGAGAATGAGCGGCTCACCGCCAGCCTGCGGGACGGCACCACCGCCACCTGCGAGCTGTACAGCTTTGAGACGTTTTACGAGGATCTCAACGATTTGGTGGTGGAGCAGAACAAGGCGGGCATCATCGAGGCCTACGACTACCACGCCGACCACTCCACCAACTGGGTGCAGGTGCTGCTGCCCTATGTACTGGCGATCATGGGATTCATCCTGCTGCTGAACCTGATGAACCGGATGAACGGCGGCGGTGCGGCGGCCAACGACAAGATGGCCCGCTTCGGCGAGGCCCGCACCCAGAGCTTGCCCACGGGCAGCAAGAAGGTGACATTTCAGGACGTGGCCGGCGCCGATGAGGAGAAGGAGGAGCTGGAGGAGATCGTCCAGTTCCTGCGGGACCCCGAGAAGTATACGGCACTGGGGGCACACATCCCCAAGGGCGTGCTGCTGGTGGGCCCTCCGGGCACCGGCAAGACCCTGCTGGCCAAGGCCGTGGCGGGGGAGGCGGACGTGGCATATCTGTCCATCTCCGGCTCCGACTTTGTGGAGATGTATGTGGGCGTGGGCGCCAGCCGCGTCCGCGACCTGTTTGAGCAGGCCAAGAAGCAGGCGCCGGCCATCGTATTTATTGACGAGATCGACGCGGTGGGCCGTCAGCGCGGCAGCGGTCTGGGCGGCGGACACGATGAGCGCGAGCAGACGCTGAACCAGCTGCTGGTGGAGATGGACGGCTTCGCCGTCAATGAGGGCGTGGTGGTGCTGGCCGCCACCAACCGCGTGGACATCCTGGACCCCGCGCTGCTGCGGCCCGGGCGCTTTGACCGGCAGGTGTACGTGGGGCTGCCCGCCATCAGGGGACGGGAGGACATCCTGAAGATCCACGCTCGCGGCAAGCCGCTGGCGGAGGATGTGGACCTGGGCCGCGTGGCCCGCAGCACCGCGGGCTTCACCGGCGCGGATCTGGAGAACCTGCTGAACGAGGCGGCGCTGCTGGCCGGCCGGCGGGACCAGAAGCTCATCACCGAGGATGTCATCCATGAGGCGGTCATCAAGGTCATCGCCGGTCCGGAAAAGCGCAGCCGCGTGATCCCCGAGATGGAGCGGAAGCTCACCGCCTACCACGAGGCGGGCCACGCCGTGGTCATCCACGCCCTGCCCGATCACGATCCGGTACACCAGATCACCATCGTGCCTCGGGGACAGGCGGGCGGCATGACCATCTTCCTGCCGGAGGAGGACCGGTCCTATCGCTCCAAGGCGTATATGACCCAGCAGATCGTATCCCTGCTGGGCGGCCGCGCCGCGGAGGAACTGATTTTGGGTGATATCTCCACCGGCGCGTCCAGTGACATCCAGCGGGCCACGGCCATTGCCAGAAAGATGGTGGGCACCTACGGCATGTCGGAAAAGCTGGGCAACGTGGCCTTCGACGCAGGCACCGATGAGGTGTTTATCGGCAAGTCCATGGGCCACACCCGTCCCTACTCGGAGAAAACGGCGGCGGAGATGGACGAGGAGATCCGCGCCATCATCGACAGCGCTTACGACCGGTGCCGCCGGATTTTGACGGCCAACCGCGAGCAGCTGGTGGCCGTGGCGGAGTATCTGCTGGCCCACGAGACCATGGACGCCGAGACCTTCGAGAGCTATTTCACCGGCGGGCAGGCATCGGAGGAACGGTAAAGGTCCGTGCAAAAAATGAGAAAAAGGGGCCCTGCGGCGCTGCCGCAGGGCCTCTTTTGTGCAAATAGCGCGGGCGGGAGGGGTGATTATAGGGAAAAATAATAGAGCTTTGGGCAAAATGACGAAAAACGTGTCTGTGAGTGACGGACAAATGTCGGGGAAGTATGCCGGAAAATAACGGCAAATGTACGCGGCGCGGAGACAAAAGCGGAGGAAAAGCCAGAGAAATCGAGGGCTTCCGGGGAAAAGCGGCACGATTTTTCGGAGCAACTCACAGTTGTAATCGCAGGGGAGTTCCGATAAAATGTGAACATTCTATGGAGGACCCATTTGGGAGGGCCCTCCGGAGAAAGCATAGGAGGAAAATGAAATGAAGAAGTTTTTTGCGATGCTTCTGGCGCTGGTCATGGCGCTGAGCCTGGTGGCCTGCGGCCAGCAGGGCGGCGACAGCCAGGGCTCCGATGACGACAACAAGGACTCCGACGGCAGCGCCCCCGTGGCCTACGTGCTGGCCGAGAAAGGCGACACCTATTCTCTGGGTCTGGCCAGCAGCTTCCAGACCGCCTTTGAGAAGCTGGGCGGCACCGTTGTGATGGAGACCTTCCCCACCAACACCACCAACTTCTCCGACTATCTGCAGAAGGCCATTGATAAGGACGCCGATGTGATCTTTGCCCCCAACTCCATCACCGTGGCATCCAGCCTGCTGCCCCAGGCCAACGACTTGGGAGTGGAGTGCCCCATCATGGCCGGTGACACCTGGGAGTCCTCCGTCATTCTGGACGGCATGGCCAACACCGGTCTGAACGTGTACTGCTCTACTTTCTTTGATGAGAACGACTCCGCTTCCAGCGCCGCGTCCGAGTTCGTTGACGGCTTCAAGGCATGGCTGAACGCCAACTCCGACGCCTACAACGACAATGGCGGCAACGACATTGTGGCGGCTGTCTCCGCACTGGGCTTCGACGCCTACAACGTGGCCATGGCGGCCATCCGCGCTGCGGCCGAGACCAAGGGCGCTGACCTGACCTCCGTGGACGTGGCCAGAGCGCTGTGGACCCTGACCTATGACGACGCCGTTACCGGCAAGATCCAGTTCAACTACACCGGCGATGCCATCAAGAACTGCGCCTATATCAAGAAGGCCGCAGCCGACGGCTCCAAGTTCGAGTTTGTCAAGACCCAGGAGGTCCAGAACGATGACACGCAGGCCACCGGCTTTGACTACGGTGATGCCGCCGGCGTGAAGCTGGATACCGTCAACCACAAGATCGTCATCGGCGTGTATGAGCCCCTGACCGGCAACAACGGCGGCGGCGGCAAGCAGGAAGTGCTGGGCATCAAGTATGCCAACTCCCTGGACAATAAGATCGACATTGCCGGTGAGGAGTACACCGTGGAGCTGTACGTCTCCGACAACGGCTCTCTGGAGGAGAACGCGGTGTCCGCCGCTTCCTCCATCGTCTCCGCAGGCGCTATGATCTCCCTGGGCTCCTACGGCTCCGGCGTGTCCATCGCTGCGGCGGATACCTTCGCTGAGGCCCAGATCCCCGCCATCGGCGTGTCCTGCACCAACGCGTCCGTCACCGACGGTCACGACTGGTACTTCCGTATCTGCTTCCTGGATCCGTTCCAGGGCTCCGTCATGGCTCAGTTCGCCTGGGACATGGTGGCGGCTGCGTGACCATTCTGATTTGACCCACAGAAGTACGGTGGTCCGCGCCACCGTACTTCTTTCGGTTTGAGAGGTGACATACATGAATCTGACTCCTTATCTGATCCGAGGGCTCGCCACAGGCGGACAGTTCGCGCTGGTGGCCATCGGCTACACCATGGTGTACGGCATCCTGAAGCTCATCAACTTCGCCCACGGCGATCTGTTCATGCTGTCGGGCATCATGATGATCTATCTGGCGGCCTCCTTCCCCACCATGCCTATGTGGGTGACCATCCTCATCATGATCGCCCTGACGGTGTTCGTGGGCTTTGCCATCGAAAAATGCGCCTATTCCCCGCTGCGCACCGCGCCGCGGATGTCCGTGATGATCTCCGCCATCGGCGTCAGCTATCTGCTGCAGAATCTGGTGTGCTACGTCACCGGCGGTCTGGCCAAGCAGTTCCCCGATATCCCCCTTATCAGCCAGAGCGTCCGCGTGTTCGGCGTGAAGGACAAGCTGGCGGTGTTCATCTCCCCACTGGTAGCGGTGGTGCTGATGGTCATTCTGGTGCTTATTATCAACCACACCAAGTTCGGTATGTCCATGCGGGCCGTGTCCAAGGATTTTGAGACGGCGCAGCTCATGGGCGTGAAGATCAACCGCGTCATCTCCATGACGTTCATCATCGGCTCGTTCCTGGCGGCGGTGGGCGCGCTGCTGTACTTCGCCAAGAACACCGGCATCAACCACATGGCAGGCTCCACCCCGGGCATCAAGGCGTTTATCGCCGCTGTGGTGGGCGGCATCGGCTCCGTGCCCGGCGCTGTGGTGGGCGCACTGCTCATCGGCGTGGTGGAGAGTCTGGCAAAAGCCTTCGGACTGGCAGATTTCAGCGATGTTATCTCGTTTGCACTGCTGATTATCATTCTGGTCATCAAACCCACGGGCCTCTTCGGAGAGAAAACGACGGAGAAGGTGTGAGAGGATGAAAACGACATTTTGGGAGAAAAACAAGCGCACCATCTGCAACCTCATTTTGGTGGCGGTGCTGGTGGCGCTGGTGGGATGCGTGGACGCCTTCGCGCCGTCCAGCTCCATGTGGTTCCCCGTGCTGCGGAAGGTATGTACCTTTGCACTGGCGGCGGTGGCCATGAACCTGCTCAACGGCTTTACCGGTCTGTTCTCGCTGGGTCAGGCGGGCTTCATGCTGCTGGGCGCGTATGCCTATGCCATTCTGACCATCCCTGTGGAGCTGCGGAGCACCGTGTTCCGCAACTACGGCGACAGTCTGGTGCAGTTTCAGATGCCGCTGGTGCTGGCGCTGCTGGCGGCAGGCGTGGTGGCCGCGTTCTTCGCATTCCTCATTGGCCTGCCTGTGCTGCGGCTGAAGAGCGACTATCTGGCCATCGCCACGCTGGGCTTCGCGGAGATCGTCCGCGGCCTGGTGCAGCTCAGCCAGTTCGGCCCGCTGACCAACGGCCCCGACCCGCTGAATAACTTTACCGCGCCGAAAAGCGTGATGCCCTACGCCGCCATTGCCGGCGTGTGCATCCTGCTGATCGTGCTGCTCATCAACTCCACCTACGGGCGGGCGTTCAAGGCCATCCGCGACGACGAGATCGCCGCCGAGGCCATGGGCATCAATCTGGCGCGGCACAAGATGATCTCCTTTGTGGTCAGCTCCTTCTTCTGCGGCGTGGCAGGCGCCATGCTGGCCATGTGCAACACATCGGTGTCCTCCGTGTCCTTTACCACCAGCATGACATATCAGATCCTGCTGGTGGTGGTGGTGGGCGGCATCGGCTCCGTGTCCGGCTCCGTCATTGCGGCGTTCATCTACTACGCCAGCAGCGAGTGGTGGCTGCGGTTCCTGGATCTGGAGACGTACACCGCGTCGGGCGCACGGGTACCCCTGCTGGGCTACGGCTTCCGCATGGTGGTGTTCTCCGTGCTGATCATGATCGTGGTGCTGTTCTTCCGCAAGGGCATCATGGGCACCCGCGAGGTGTCGGTGTATGACGACATCCGGAAGATCGGGCGTTTCTTTACCCGCAAGAGTGCGGCGAAAGGCGGTGACGCACAGTGAGTGAGACGAAAAACGTGCTGCGCGTGGAAAATGTGACCATGCAGTTCGGCGGTGTGGTAGCCGTGGACGATCTGAGCATGGAGGTCAATGAGGGCGAGATCGTGGCCCTTATCGGCCCCAACGGCGCCGGCAAGACCACGGCGTTCAACGTCATCACCGGCGTGTACGCTCCCACCAACGGGCAGGTGCTGTTCAACGGGAAAAAGGTGGTGGAGAACCATCCCCACGGCAAGATGCGCCGCCAGTACAAGGGCAAGCACCTGGGGGACTACAAGTCCGTGCTGGAGCCCACGCCCGATAAGCTGACCAAAATGGGCATGGCCCGCACATTTCAGAATATCCGGCTGTGGAAGTCCATGACCGTGTTCGACAACGTGCTCATTGCCAAGCACCTGCGGCGCAGCAGCAATATGTTCACCGCCATGTTCCGGCTCAACGCCAGGGAGGAGGCGCGGCAGCGCGCCGAGGTGCTGGAGCTGCTGCGGGTGGTGGGCCTGGAGGACGTGAAGGACGAGCTGGCCACCAGCCTGCCCTACGGCAAACAGCGGCGGCTGGAGATCGCCCGTGCGCTGGCCACCGACCCCAAGCTGCTGCTGCTCGACGAGCCGGCGGCCGGCATGAACCCGCAGGAGACGCTGGAGCTGGCGGAGTTCATCCGCGAGATCCGCGAGAAGTTCCACAAGACGATCCTTCTCATCGAGCATCACATGGATCTGGTGATGGGCATCGCCGACCGTATCTATGTGCTGGATTTCGGCGAGCTCATCGCACAGGGCACGCCGGAGGAGATCCAAAACAACGCGCGCGTCATTGAC
>ENA-ORCP01003254-ORCP01003254.1-human-gut-metagenome-genome-assembly--contig:-NODE-3254-length-12244-cov-20.035177_pt1 | contig 12244 bp, 9 predicted proteins | sample MGYA00242990_ERZ507991 | MGnify/ENA primary metagenome ERZ507991 (study PRJEB26167, sample SAMN06115496) | human gut metagenome | host: Homo sapiens | place: China:Henan | collected 2015-05-07... | reverse complement strand
TCAGTCGAAGTTGGCCCATAGCCTGCCCATAAAAGGGCCTTCCTTTTAATCGACTGACCGTTAGCGCTGTCAAACCTACACTCCGGCCGGCAGGCCGGTCAAACTTGAGAACCCTCAGTGCCTTCGGGGCTGTCAAAAAATCACTGGAAACTATTTCCCATATGTGTCATCATAAAGCAATACAAGGAGGAAAGAAACATGGATGAAATGAATGAACTTTTTTATAAGGATGCCTACCTCAGGGAATTTGACGGAAAGGTCATAAGCTGCGCAAAAGGAAAGAAGGGCTATGAAGTGGTACTGGATGACACCGCCTTTTATCCCGAAGGCGGCGGACAGCCGGGAGACCAGGGCACATTAGGCGATGCGAAGGTGCTTGATGTGCACCGGAAGGAGGGTGTGGTGGTTCATTACACCGATAAGCCTCTGGAAGCAGGAACCAAAGTGCACGGCACCATCGACTGGCAGCGGCGCTTTGATTTCATGCAGAACCACTCCGGCGAACACATCTATTCCGGCCTGGTGCATAAGAAATTCGGCTATGACAACGTAGGTTTCCACATGGACAAGGTGGTAACCGTGGATTTCAGCGGCCCCATGACCATGGAAGATGCGCTGGAAATCGAGAAGGAAGCGAACGCCCTGATTTACAGCAATGTGGAAACGAAGATTTCCTTCCCCACGGAAGAAGAGCTGAAGACCATTCCCTACCGGAGCAAAATCGAGCTTACCGGCAAAGTGCGGATTGTGGAATTTCCGGGCGGCGATATCTGCGCCTGCTGCGGCACCCATGTGGCAAGGACCGGTGAAATCGGACTCATCAAGGTGCTCTCCCTTATGAACCATAAAGGCGGCGTGCGCATCGAACTGGCCTGCGGCCGCTGGGCCATGGAGGACTATGACCGGGTGCACGACCTGAACCGGGACATTGCGGTCCGTTTCTCCGTAAAGCCCTACGAAACGGTGAAGGCTGTAGAGAAAATGGAAAAGGATATGGCAGACATGAGACAGAAAATCAATGAAATGAACCGCCATTACTTTGCCATGCGGGCATCGTCCCTGCCGGAAGGAAAGAAGGCGGTGCTCCTTTACGAAGAAACCATGGCGCCCATGGAACTTCGGAAATTCTGCGAATACCTGACAGAAAATAAACCGGACACCATTTTCTTCCTTGTCTCCAAAAAGGATGAAAACGCCCTGAACTACGCCATCGGAAGTGGCACAGTCAATCTGAAGCCCCTGCTCAAAGAATGGAACACCCGCCTCCACGGCCGCGGCGGCGGAAAAGACATCATGCAGGGCTCCTTCGCCTGCCCTCTGGATGAAGTAAAGAAACTGGTGGAAGAAATGGGGAAATAGTTTCCCGTGGCGATGAAATACGATGGTAACAAGCCGCTATCCTCCGGCGCCAGGGGATGTGAAAAGATGATTGAGTCTCTATCAGATAGTTAGGCAACCTGGCGGCAGACGCCTTATCATTATTTTGCAAGGAACAAATTGACACAAACACTCACCCCGCTTCATTGTCATTTCGACCGAAGCGGAGCGAAGTGGAGAAATCTCACTCCAAAATGAGACAAGCCACACTGTGACGGGAGATCTCTCGACTCAGAGTCTCAATAGAGCCAAATACCTTTGCCCTCATATCGACATGCAGCTCCGCTCGAGATGACAATTCGAAGAACAGCTTACTGTCATTTTGAGAATTTTTTTGAATCTATAGGCGAAGCAGAAAAGGGGCTAGGGGGGCTGTGAAGAAATGATTTATATTTTTTCACAGCCCCACCACCTATCCGGCTGCGCCGGACTTCCTCCACAGGAAAGCGTCTCGCTTGCCACCCCTTTCAGGGGGCAGAATAGGCCTCTCTATGTTTACCTTATTATCATCAGTTACACTATACGGAATGCGGGTTGCTGCCCTACCGTCTGTGGAAAGCGGAAAGCTGACAGCATCTCCCATTCCCCATTCCCCAGTCCCCAGTCCCACTAACATATTATTCACTTTTTTCATGCAAACTCTTAGAATTTATGATAAAATAGCATTATGTTGTTTCGACGTATTTAAATAAGGAAATGGGAATTGTATGAAAAAGACTTCAAATGAATACATTGCTATCGGGCTCATGCTGTTTGCCCTCTTTTTTGGCGCGGGAAATCTCATATTTCCTGCTTTTATGGGACAGAATTCGGGCTGGAATACCTGGTATGCCACGGCGGGATTCCTGATTACCGGCGTGGGGCTGCCCTTTGCTTCGGTGCTGGCCATCTGCTTTTCCGGGAAGAACCTGCAGGAGCTGGCAGGACGGGTGAGCCCGCTGTACGGCATTCTTTTCAGCTGCGCCCTGTACCTCACCATCGGGCCCTTCTTTGCCATCCCCCGTACCGCCACGGTGTCCTATGAAATCGCCGTTTCCCATTTCCTTCCCGCTGCTATGAGAAGCTATGGGCTCTATGGCTTTGCTTTCCTTTTCTTCCTTCTGTCCTGGTACCTGTCCATCAATCCGTCAAAGCTGGTGCCCCGTATCGGCAAGTGCATTACGCCGCTGCTTCTGGCGTTCCTCTTCATCCTCATCGCCGCGTCCCTCTTCCTTCCCATGGGAAGCTGGATGGCGCCGTCTCCTGCCTACGACACGCCGGTGAAGGCCTTTTCTTCGGCGCTCTTGGAGGGCTACAATACCATGGACTGCCTGGCGGGCCTGGTGTTCGGCGTCATTGTGGTGGAATCCATCCGCCTCTACGGTCTGTCGTCCAATCGTGAAATCGCAGCGGCTGCGCTGAAGTCCGGTCTCATTTCCACGTTCTTCATGTTCCTCATTTACGCCGCCCTCTGCACCCTGGGCGCCTCTTCCGTCGCCGTGCTGGGACACGTGGAAAACGGCGCTCCCGTGCTGGTGGGGGCTGCGTCCTTCTATTTCGGAAATATGGGGAGTCTCCTTCTGGGTATCATCGTCATCCTGGCCTGCCTCACCACCTCCATCGGCCTCATCGCTTCCTGCGCCGCCTATTTCCACACCCTTCTTCCCCGCTTCTCCCATAAGGTCTGGGCCACCTTCTTCACCGTCCTTTCCTTCTTCATCGCCCTCTTCGGCCTCTCCGCCATTATCAAGGGCGCCATTCCAGTGCTTCTTTTCCTCTATCCCCTGTCCATTTCCCTCATCCTCCTCACCTTCCTGAACGATTTCTTCCATGGCAGCCGGAAGGTGTACATCCTGGCCACCGCCTTCACCTTCTTCCCCTCCCTCTATGACGCCCTGAAAGCGGCGGGGCTCTCCATGCCCCGGCTGGAGGCATTCATGGAATCCCTCCCCCTTTCTTCCTCCAACATGTCCTGGCTCCTCTTCTTCGCCGCCGGCCTCCTTCTGGGGCTCCTCTGGGAAAAGGCCGCGGAAATCGTGGAAGACGGGAAAGCGGAGGAATAAGGAGGAGCCGCAAAGCGGCTCCGGGTTCAGAAGGTTCAAAGGGTTCAGAGGGTTCAAAGGGTGTGGTGGCGGCTCGCGCCGCAAATATAAAAAAGGAAGCGCCGTACCTCGCCAATCGGTCAGGCGATTAAAAGGAAGGCCTCTTATTGGGCAGGCTAGAGGCCAACTTCGCCCGACTTGCCTATTCCATACGGAATACGCACACAGCAATACTATATAACTTCCTCTGAACCAGCCCGGGAGGCGAAGCCGTTCCCGGGCCGAATCGGGTGCCAAGGGCCGCAGGCCCAATGGCACCCTGAACCTTTTGAACCCCCTTGCGTTCGGGAACACCGTCCCTCGCAGCCATAGCCTTCACAACCCTTCTACACAACCCTCAGCCCGCGCCAAAGCGCAGGGCTGTCGCCCCTGCCCGCCAAAGGCGGGCGCCCCCTCCTGCTTTCGGGAATACCCTAATTTACTTCTACCCCATTCTCCCCTCTGCGGCCATTGGCCGCAGGTTCCTTCGGGAATATGTCTGCCAACAGAAAAACCGGATGATTTCTCATCCGGTTTTTTTCATGCCACAATTCGATTATTTAATGTATGCCGTAGCTTTCAGCATGAGCATGTTGTCCATTTTCCGTCCGCCCATGTCTTTGGCATTGAAGCCGTACTCTGCCTGAAGCAGGAGGCCTCTCATGGGAACGAAGGAGGCTTTGGCCAGGAAGAACTTGGCGCCGCCGTAGTTGCTGTTATCATTAGACGGATTGCCGTCAGTCAATGCATCGATTTTATCGGCTAAATAGGCAGGAACATTATTTAATCCATTCCAGTGTTTGTAAATATGTCCCATGTACTGGTCAGCAATATCATCGCCGGAGCCGCCGAAGTAGGTGCCTGCCTGGCTGTAGATATAGTCAATGCCCAGTTCATAAGAGCCGCCCTTCAGAATATCGGCCGTACCATAGTGGAGGCCATAGTTAAAGCTGTGGGGCCTTTCATTGTTCAGCGGAAGTTTCTTCACATTCTTTACATATTCACCCTGCACATGCCACATAGGTGTAATGTAGTAAGCACCGGCAAATCCGTAGGCCTTGCAGATATTGCCGATGGGGCCGTTGGCCTGCATGCCGTAGGCATGGAATTCCCACTGCTGGGGCTTTCTGTAGATGTAGGAAATATAGGATACCGGCACGTCTTCATCATCGCCCCAGTTCATCATGACGTCTTTACCCATGGGATACAGTGTATCATTCTGTGGATTATAGTATCCGATTTCACCGCTGGCAAGACCGCTGAGGTTAGCACTTTCCAGCTTGGCCTGCACCGCTTGTGCGAGCTGTGGATTTTCCTTAGCTAAGCGGGTCATAATAGTTCCCAAATTAGCCTGAAGTGCCGCGGTATTTTCACTGCTACTGATTAATGCGGAAGCGTTAGCCATCATGGCTTTTAATCTTCCTGTTGTGTCAGCCTCAACTGCTTTTATGACTACGTCATTAGTCTGCAGCTCATTTAATAATTTATTCTTAGCGACTGTGCCCACTTTTACACCTCTAAGCATGGGGCCTGTGTAGTTATAGTTGATATCCGTAGCACGGCCGTAGGCAATGGTCAGGTGACCGCCTTTCAGGTAGTCGCCAAACTGAACTACAGCGCCCTTGAACTGGCCGTCGTAGGTGTAGCCGGTGACGCCCATTTTCACGGGGAACTGGCCGATGCCGATGAGGTTCTTGGAGGGGCCGAAGGGCAGCTTGGAGGTATCCTGCTTCGGTCCGAAGTGGTAGGTAGCCCACAGGCGGTTCAGGTGGAGGTCGCCGTCGCCGTGGCCTTCCCGCTGCGATTCATTTCCCTGGGAGTCCCACTTGCTGCCGTTCACATCATATACATCCTTACCATTCATGCTCATATACGTTTCCAGCTGGCTGTACACGGTGCTTCTGTCGTTTACATTGGCCATGGTGTTGATGCGCACCCGAAGGCTCAGTTCGTCGTGGCTGGATTTATTGTCTTTGTATACATTGTCATAGCGGGGAATGTCCTGCACCCGGAGTTCCGTAATGGTGGAGAGATTTCCTGTCTTCTTTTCCAGTTCCTTCACCCGGACACCCAGGTTCTGAAGGTCGTCGGCGTATTCAGCGGACAGCTTCTGCACCGCAGCCTTCTGGCTGTCATTGAGGCTGTCTTCCTTTGCCATGAGGCGGGCAATGATCTGGGCCAGTTCGTAGCGGCTCACATTCTTATCTCCCTTGAAGGTGCCGTCGGGATAGCCGTCCACCACGCCCTGGTCGGACAGCTGGGATACGGCCTGGTAGGCCCAGGAGGATGTATCCACATCGGCAAAAGGATTAGCGGCGGAAACGGTAAAAGCGGCGGTCGCAAACAGGGCGGCCATGGCGGTTTTCAGAAGGCAGTGTCTCATTTTCTCTCCCCGGAGCTTTGGTTAGCTCTCTTTAAATTCTCAAATGGATTTTTATTTTTAAAACGATAGTGTAAAATTGAATAATTTTCAGCTTATGAAACTAAAATATTATACCCCGTATTGAATCAGTCTGTCAATAGGAATTAGCACCTGATGATAAAATAGCAAGGATAGCCTGTTTTCCGTACTAAAAAGCATATAGCAGCCATAAAAAAAGAGACCGCCGCCGGTCTCTTTTGAGAAGATTTCCATGTTCTTCCTTTTTGAATCCGCTCCAAAGGTGCTTCGATTTCATTCAGGAACCACTTTTTATCTCGTTTTGATGAATTCTGTTTGAATTATACGGGCGCTCTTCAAAACCACATAGGCAATAACGCAGCCGGCGCCGCAGGAAATGGAAAAGAGGGACACATAGAAGAGGGCGCCCTTGGAGGAACCCATGAAGAGGGCTGCTATGGGATAGGAAACCAGGCCTCCGATAATGGAAGTGCCCACGAATTCTCCCAGCACCGCCGCCCACAGGGTGTGAAGACGGCTGTAGAGGAACCCCGACAGGAAGGCTCCGATCATGGAGCCCGGAAAGGCCAGAAGGCTTCCGGTGCCCAGGAGATTCCGAATCACCGACGTGCAGAACGCTGCCGACGTGCTGTACCGGCTGCCGCAGAGCACTGCCAGGAAAATATTAATCATGTGCTGCAGCGGAAAAGCCCTGGTCACCCCCAGGGGAAAAGAAAAAAGGGGCGAAAGAAGCACCGCCGCCCCTGTCAAAAGAGCCGCCAGCACCCATTTCCGAAACGGTTTGTCTTCTGCGTAATTCATAGCTGCCTCCTGTGTAAAATAGATTTAGTTATAGCATAGCACTTTGTGACTTGTGAGGAAAGGGCAGAATGGCGGCCGCTGCGCGGCCGGGTTCAGAGGGTTCAGAAGGTTCAAAGGGTTCAGAGGGGAAGGTATCGCCCTGCGGGCGATGAGTATTATATGCCGCCGTTTGGCGGCCCCCTTCCACCGCTTGCACGGTCCCCCTCCCCCTGACAAGCAGGGGGAGGCAAGGGCGTTACGGATTTTACCTTCCCGCCCAGCATCGTCATTCTAAACGCAGTGAAGAATCTTGGTGTGCAGGGCATTTGAGACAGTCATCAATAAATGCCATTCTGCAGGAAAAACCATACAACCGCGCTGACGCGCGTGGAAATGCACCCCTTCTGCCTACGGCACCTCCCCCGGAGGGGGAGGTTTTAGCGGCGCTATGCCTTGAGTTGCTTGTGAGTTTAGAAGCTGAGCGTAGAGCAGACTTCCCCCTCCGGGGTGGCAAAGGAACTGGATTCGTAGGGACCGTAGGTGCGTATTCTGCATAGAATACGCAAGGCCGGATAAGTAGGCGCCTAGCCTGCCCATAAAGGCGCTTACCTTTGGGCATCCGGCCCGATGTCTGAGAATCCAGTGACATGCTTCCCTTTAGGAGAAGTACCGCCGTAGGCGGGGATAGGGGTGCATTTCCATTGCGGGGACCCTGCATAGGGTCTCCAAGTCGGGCGAAGTTGGTCCTTAGCCTGCACATAAAAGGACCTTCCAATGAATCGCCCGACCGATGCCGCAGGCGCGGTTGTATGGTTTTCGCTGCCGCCGTAGGCGGCATATATACTCATCGCCGCAACGCGGCGATACCTTCCCCTCTGAACCTTTTGAACCTTCTGAACCCGCTTGCCTTCGGGAATACAATTTCCCGCCGCCAGTGTCTCCATAAAGAAACCGGGCCCAAGCCCGGTTTCTTTTATTTCTTTCCTATTCTTCTTGCTTTGTAGGCTTTCAGTTTGGCATCCCTGATGGCCAGGTGGTTGAAGTATTTCTTGGTTTCTGCCGTGATGACACCGGAGAGGCCCAGAAGGGCGATGAGGTTCGGGATGGCCATGAGGCCGTTCACGATGTCCGCCAGGGACCAGATGGCTTCGAGCTTGAGGAACACGGCGGAGGCCAGGATGGCGATGTAGCCGATGCGGTAGAGTTTGATGGTCTTTGTGCCGAAGAGGTATTCCCAGCACCGTTCGCCATAGTAGTTCCAGCCGATGATGGTGGTGAAGGCGAAGAGGGTGAGGGAGATGGTGAGGATGAAGGGGGCCAGGCTCCCGTAGGTGGTGGCGAAGGCGGCCTGGGTCATTTCGGCGCCGTTGGTGGTGCCGGTCCATACGCCGGATACGATGATGGTAAGGCCCGTCAAGGTGCAGATGATGATGGTGTCGATGAAGGTGCCGGTCATGGAGATGAGGCCCTGTTCTGCAGGCCACTTGGTTTTAGCGGCGGCGGCCACGATGGGGGCGCTGCCCAGGCCGGATTCATTGGAGTAGAGGCCTCTGGCGATGCCGCTCCGGATGGTGAGCATAATGCCGGCGCCGGCGAAGCCGCCGGCAGCTGCGGTGCCGTTGAAGGCGCCGCTGATGACTTCACCTACCGCATGGGGCACTTCGGAGGCGTTCATGATAAGGAAAATGACGGTGATAATGAAGTAAATCACAGCCATGGCCGGTACGATTTTAGAGGCGGTCTTGGAAATGGACTGGAGGCCGCCGAAGGTGATGATGGCCACCAGGATGGTGACGATGGCGCAGGTAATGTAGGTGGAAACGCCGAATCCTGCGTTCACGGAGGAAACGATGGCGTTCATCTGGGTGGTGGTGCCGCTGCCCAGCATGGCGGTCATAATGCCGAAGAGGGCAAAGGCCACAGCCAGGGGTTTCCATTTCTTGCCAAGTCCCATTTCAATGTAGTACATAGGACCGCCGGCAATATTTCCCTGGTCGTCCACCTGCCGGAATTTCACGGCCAGGCAGCCTTCGGAGAATTTGGTGGCCATGCCGAAGAAGGCAGCCAGCCACATCCAGAAGAGGGCCCCAGGGCCGCCGAGTTTGATGGCGGTGGCCACGCCTACGATGTTGCCGGTGCCCACGGTGGCTGCCAGGGCGGTGCAGAGGGCCTTGAAGGAATCAATGTCCCCGTCCCCCTTGTTTCTTGCGAAGAAAATGAGTTTCAGCGCCCTCGGCAGCTTCATGACCTGCAGGAATCCCAGCCGGCAGGACAGGAATACGCCGGTGCCCACCAGAAGGATGAGGAGCCAGGGCCCCCACACGATACTGTCGATTTGGTTCAATACATCTACTAACATAGAAACAACCTCCCCTGAATCCTATAGATTCACTACCCGCATTTCCTTTTAAAAAGCTTCCATTCTTCCTCTCCACAATAAAACCGCCGGCTCAGTAAAACAAAACAGAGCCGGCGGTCATTGGTTTCAATCACCACCCGGCTCTGTCCTTTTGCCTGAGAGATTACAGCCGGAAATCCGGCCTGTGCACCTTCGGCGCCCGGGAATGCCCGGGGCTCTCCAGAGTTTGTCCGCATGCAGTTTCGTGTTCAATGAACGCCTGATAGTGTTACTCCTTCGGCAGACCCTGGGGAATCGCTGCCGATTAAACCGGCGTTTTCCTTAGTGTCTTTTTCCGCATGCATCATCCACTTGTGAAGTTGTCACTATTATAAATTATCATGGAGAAATAAACAATATGCTTCTATGACTTTATTATTCCTTTTCCGTAGCATTCACTGCCACTGCCACCGCAGCATCGCCGGTAATGTTCAGGCAGGTACGGAACATATCCAGCACCCTGTCGATGCCGGCTACCAGAGCCAGCCCTTCCATGGGAAGGCCCACGGACTGGAGCACCATGGCCAGCATGATGAGCCCTGCACCGGGCACGCCGGCGGTACCGATGGAAGCCAGGGTGCCGGTCAAAACGATCATCATCATCTGGTCCATGGTAAGGGGAATGCCGAATACGTTGGCAATGAAGAGGGAGCAGATGCCCATGTACAGCGCCGTGCCGTCCATGTTAATGGTAGCTCCCAGCGGCAGGACGAAGGAAGCGATATCACGCTTCACGCCCAGTTTCGTCTGCACGTTCTGCATGTTCACAGGCAGGGTGCCGGCGGAGGAGCAGGTGGTAAAGGCAATGGCCATGGCCTCCGACATGCCCCGGAAGAACTTCAGGGGACTCATGTGGGCGGCAATGGTGGTCATGGAAGAATACACGCACAGCGCATGAATGACGCTGCCCACCGCCATACAGATGATGACGGAAAGAAGGGGCAGCAGCACCTTCGGGCCGTTCTGCACCACCACCGGAAGGAGGAGGCAGAATACGCCGACGGGGGCGGTCTTCATAATCATGCCGATAATCTTATAGCACACTTCCGCAGAGGCGTCGAAGAAGGTAATCAGCGTTTCCGCCCGTTTGCCGCCTACGGATACAATGCCGGCCCCTACGAAAAGGGCGAAAATGATAACCGGCAGAATGTCCGCCTTCGCCATGGAAGCGATGGGGTTGGCAGGAATCATATTCACGAAGACCTGCATAATGGTGGGCGCTTCCTTCACCTTCGGCGCCGCCGCATCTGTAGGCAGGGCCATGCCGATGCCCGGCTGGATGACGCCGGCCACCGCAAAACCGATGACAATGGCAATGGCCGTAGTTATCATGTAAATACAGAGCGTCTTCACGCCGATACGGCCCAGCTTCTTCATATCCCCCATGGAGGTCATGCCCACCACCAGGGAACAGAAAACAACCGGAACAATCATCATTTTGATGAGGTTAATAAACATGGTGCCGATAGGCGCAATCCACGTCTTCACCGGAGCCGCCGCCCCGTCCCCCAGCACCAGGCCCACCACCACGGACAGGACCAGGGAAATAAAAATTTGTACAGATAAGTTCATAACGTGCCCTCCCTCATATACTTGCACTTATTATTTACCCTATTATAGCAAATATATATCAGCAGACCAATATATTTATGAAATCTTTTATACATTTCTATATATATTGAAATTGAATAGTCAATAAAATATGGAAATAATACCATTTGAATTATAATTCATGGAATATGGACGGTTTGGTTATTAATTGGGGCCGCCGCCGGCGGCCCGGGTTCAGAGGGTTCAGAAGGTTCAAAGGGTTCAGAGGGTGGTGGTATCGCCCTTGCGGGCGATGAAGTTTTATATGCCGCGGGTCGTATAGAAGGGGGGCGGCGGCCCTACGGGCCGAGGGTTATAGTGGCGGCTATGAGTATGAAATCAGCGTTACGTGCTTACCTTCCCGCCCCACCGGTCATTCTGACCCCGGGCGAAGAATCTCGGTATGCTGCACATTTGGGACAGTGCTAATAAATACCGGTCGGCGGGAAGACATGGTTAAGCTGAATTCCCAAGCGTAAGAGGGTTCAGCAGTTCCTGCACCGCCATCACAAAAGGGGCTGTAAAAAAATGATTGAGTCTCTATCAGATAGTTATGGCGAAACAGCATAAAGGTCTCCGTGGATTTTAAGATTTCCTCTGTATCCTGGTATTTTGCAAAATCCTTTACGGACTGAAGGATCAGCCATGGAGCCGTATGACGTTTACGCGCCACGCGGTATAAAGCATTTTCAAACATGCGTGCTCCCTCAAATTTCAGGATACGGTGTGCCTCATCGGTGGACACTATGAGTTTCCGGGCCTTATTCGGATTGGTAGAGTTTTTCTTGATAAAGTTTTCTTCAATATAAGACTGCACGACCATGATCATGTTAATACGCTCCGTCTCATCTGTGATCTGCGACAGATCAAAATTATGAAACGGCAGCGACATATCAATAGAAAGCGTGGACTGGCAATCCAGGTATGCCTGACTGCCATGAATTTCCCGCAGATAATAGATCTTGCCTTCTTCATGATTATTACAGACATGGGCACCTCTCTCGGTTCTTTTTAATGTGGACAGCTCTTCTCTTGTGAATTCCTTCATGCAATGAGGACAGTAATACATTTCACGCACGCGATCCTCAAATATATCCAACAGGAGGGAGAACGCGTTTTCTTTGAAGTTGTCCACATTCTCCCGCGCATCCAATAATATTGCACGATAAAAATCATGCATCTGGGGCAGCCGCTTCTTTCTCCGCCCTGACCCAAAGGATCCTCCGGATGCTGGCACCGTTTCATAAAGAGACGCTGCATCCTTGTCCCGAAGGCCGCAGTCAGCATAGATTTTCCTTACATTCTTTGAAATAATGGATTTAATACGGGAATATTCCGTCGGCTCAAATTCACCGACCATGCCATTGGTCGTAAAACTGGTTGCCAGTACCATCAGGATATTCGTCATGTCCACAATCTTTTCTTCCAGATACAGCGTTGGTATCTCCTCTCCGGTTGCCCGGTTATATTCATACTCATCGCTGATCTCAAAAAAATTAAGTTGGGAGTCGGAATAATTGGAAATCAGATAATTGACTCCTCCTACTGCTTCTGCCACTATAGAATACTCACCTCTCTTTCCATCGCCAGGAAGCGGTTCATAGTCAATGTTCGCGATATGCACGCCGAAATCCACCT
>ENA-ORCP01003248-ORCP01003248.1-human-gut-metagenome-genome-assembly--contig:-NODE-3248-length-12267-cov-9.460295_pt1 | contig 12267 bp, 13 predicted proteins | sample MGYA00242990_ERZ507991 | MGnify/ENA primary metagenome ERZ507991 (study PRJEB26167, sample SAMN06115496) | human gut metagenome | host: Homo sapiens | place: China:Henan | collected 2015-05-07... | reverse complement strand
TGACACTCTAACCCTTAAACATTTGAACGAACCATGAAAAAAAATATATTATTCGCCATTGGAATGACAGCCCTGGCAACACCTGCGAAAGCAGCAAAGAAGGCAACGAAATTTTCTTTGATACCATCAACAACAGCAGTTACACGAAAAAGTGTAAAGGTTTCTGTCGCGGTAAAAAAGAAAGCGAAGATAAAAGAAATTCGCTATCGTGCCGGAAAAGTTACAAAGAAATCAAATTGCCGAAGCGTGCAACGGCAGGAAGTGCAGGATATGATTTCTATGCACCGGATGATTTTGTGATCGAGCCGGGAAAGACGATCAAGATCCCGACAGGGATCCGTGTGGAAATGGAAGAAAACTGGGTGCTCAAATGCTATCCGAGAAGCGGACTTGGATTCAAGTTCCGTCTGCAGCTGAATAATACGGTAGGAATTATTGACAGCGATTATTTCTATTCTGATAATGAAGGTCATATCTTTGCGAAACTGACGAATGATACCAATGAGAATAAAACGGTAGAGCTTGGAAAAGGGACAGGCTTTATGCAGGGGATTTTTGTTGAGTATGGAATTACTGTGGATGACGATGCGACAGCAGTCAGAAACGGGGGATTTGGAAGTACGACGAAGTAGGGTTGTAAAAAAGAGTGACTAAGATATAGGTTGTGTTGGCGACCGGGATTAAAAAATGGTGTTCAATTCCATTGTGCAAGAGCATTACGATGAGCCTCTTAGGGCGGGAAGCGTGTTCAGCAAAGGCTTCCACGCTTCCTGAGTCTCATCTCCATTGCACAATAAGTGAATTGAACACCATTTTTTAATCCCGGTCGCCGACGTTACTGTATCGACAGGACACTTTTTTACAAGGGTGGACTGATAACCGGTTGAGGAGATTTAGGTAGTGGTGGAAAGGTGAAGGTTATGTAGGTGTAGCCTGCAATTTTGTTGCAGGCTACAGGGGATTAGTTTAATTTTACGTTCAGGTAACCACGGCCGGATAGGGTTTTGTTGAAGGTGATGCAGAGGATGACGATGAGGCAGCCTGTGAGGAATCCTGGGAGGTTGAAGATGGCGGTGAGGATAAGGAGCAGGAGACGCATGAATTTTAATGCGTAGCCTAGTTCAAAGTTTGGCTGGGTGTAGTTGGCGATGGAGACGAATGCCATGTAGAGCATGATCTCGCTGTTGAACCAGCCGGATTCGACGGAGAATTCCCCCATGACGATACCGGCGATGACGCTGAGAGGGGTGCTGAGCATACTCGGAGTGTTGAGAGCGGCGAGGCGGAGTCCGTCGATGGCAAGCTCCAGGATCAGGATCTGGAAGATCAGGGGGATGTTGACCGTATCTTCGATCAGAACGAAGCGGAAGATCTCCGGTATCCATGCCGGGTTCTGCATAAAGAGCAGAAAGAGTGGAACCATGAAGACAGTCAGCAGTGTGATCAGTACACGGGATATTTTCAGGTAGATTCCGGTGATTGGCGGAAAGTAGTAATCATTTGCCTCTTCGATCATATCAAAGATGGAGGTTGGCAGGATCAGTGCAGATGGGGAGGTATCAGTAAGGATGATCACTTTTCCTTCCATCAGGCAGGCGCAGGCTGTGTCTGGACGTTCGGTAAATTTATATTTTGGAAATGGATTGTACCATTTGCGCTGAAAGAGAGCTTCCGCAAGAGATTGCTGGCTCATTTTCAGATCCTGGGATTTGCTTTCTTCCAGTTTGTTCTGGATCGTGGTCAGAAGTTCGCGGTCTACACGGTCGGACATATAGCAGAGAGCTACGTCGGTGCGTGTGGAAGTGCCGGCTTCATACATTTCCATGATCAGATGCGGATCGCGGATCCGGCGGCGCATCAAGGCAGTATTGAATACGATTGTTTCCACAAAGCCATCACGGGAACCGCGCAGGGATTTGTCTTTATCGGGTTCCTCGATGCTGCGGGACGGGTAAGTACGGCAGTCGATGGCAATAGCGGCTTCATAGCCGTCAATAAAAAGACAGGTGACACCGGACAGAAGATTTTTGAAAATGCTGTCAAAGTCACCGAGAATATCAACTTCTACATAGGGGATGCAGCTTGTAGAAAAGGAAGTTGCATCCTCTGGCATATCATCGGCAGAAATATTGAGGAAGGAGTCCATAAGTTTCAGTATGATTTCATCTTTGGTGAAACCATCAATAAAATAAAAGGCACTATTTTGTCCGCCGATGATCAGAGTTCGTTCGATAATATCAAAGCTTTTTTTTACGGGAAGAGCCCGGTTCATATATTTTGTATTGTCGGTGAGGGAAGCACTGACAGTATGTTTTTCCATATTGAATCCTCCATTCAGAGATAATTTAAAGTTAAGAAAATCTGGAATCCCGGAAATATTTTACTGCCTGGATTCTGCATAGATTTAGCATTTCACAAAAAAAGGAAAATATACCGGATTATGACAAAAGTTATTAAGAAACTTAAGATTTTTTTAGCACGGGAAAAAGATTTTGCTATCTTGCGGAAAAGAGGGTATACTGTACATAATTATAAGTAATATATAAATCCCTAAAGGGATGAAGGAGGACACACTTATGAGTGAATATATGATCATGACAGACAGCACAGTGGATTTACCGAAGGAATACCTGACCGAGGAGCTTGGGGTTCCATATATTCCTCTTACTTATCTGATCGATGGACAGTCTTATGAGGATATGATTGGACTTACCGGGGAAGAATTTTTTGCAAAAGTCAGGGCAGGGTCGATGCCGACAACTTCTCAGATCAATCCGGAGCAGGCACGAGAAGCACTGGAACCGTATCTGAAAGAGGGAAAAGATATTTTATATATTGCCTTTTCATCCGGACTTAGCGGAACTTATAACAGTATCCGGATGGCAGCAGAAGAATTGCAGGAAGAGTATCCAGAGCAGAAGCTGATTATAATTGATTCGCTTTGTGCATGCATGGGTGAGGGACTTCTTGTGTACAAAGCTGTTCAGTTAAAGCGTGCAGGAAAGAGTCTGGAAGAAGTGGCTGCCTGGGTGGAGGAGAACAAGCTTCACATCATGCATAACGTTACGATTGATGATTTATTCCATTTACATAGAGGCGGAAGAGTATCTAAAGCTTCCGCGATTGTCGGAACGATGATCCAGATCAAACCGATCATTCATATGGATGAGCATGGCGAATTGAAGGTTATCGGAAAAGAGCGTGGCAGAAAGAAGGCACTGACGCATATTGTAGATATGGCAGTGAAGCAGTCAGAAGGATGGGACAATGATATCGTAATGATCACACACGGTGACTGCAAAGAAGATGCGGAATTTGTGGCAAGACAGGTGGAGAAGAAGATGGGAGTCCACAATATTCTGATTAACTGCATTGGAACGGTGATTGGGTCACATACAGGTCCGGGGGTTGTGGCTGTGTTCTGTATGGGGAATAAGAGATAAGACTTTGTGAAGACGAGGCATACAAATGAAAGAATTACGGAGACAATTGAAAGAGCTACTGCAACAGGCGGGAGCAGATGCTGAAGTTTTAGAAGCTTTTAGTCAGGAAAACGCAGTGTTTCCATTTAGTGCGGAAAGCAGAATTTTGATGTATCTGATGAATGCTCAGGCAATTACATATGAACAGTATCAGGAAATATATGAAAGTTATATGAAAAGAAACCAATATCTGTATTTGTTTGAGATGGTACCAAGAACATTCGGAGAAACCTGGGGTGAGCAGCATATTTTAAAATTGTTTCCGGCTTTTGTAAAAGCGACAAAAGAGAATATGGTTTCGGTTTATCCTGATTTTGATGGAGAATTTGATCTGTGGATTCCTGAAATAAGAGTAGAAGTTAAAGCGTGTAGGGCAAATGATACAAAAGCGGGTGGAAGTCTTGTCAGCAGAGCGTATTTGCATTCAGAAGCAATTGCAAATGGGTTTAAGTATCATTATCAGCAGTTGAAGCCATCATGCTGTGATGTGTTTATCTGGATTGGTGTTTGCCGTGATGAGCTGATTTATTGGGTACTTACAAGTGAGGAACTTCAAAGAACAGGAAAGCTTGGATCTCAGCATAGGAATGAAAATACAGGAATTGCGGGAGCAGATGTATTTGAAGGCCAGGTTTTTATGACAGAAGAGGAGCTAAGACCATTTTGGGTTGCTGAAAAAGATGTCCTTAATGTCGTTAAGAAGAAAGGAAGATAAGAAAAAACCAGAGCAGACCTGGCAATCCTATTGTTGAATAGGGGAAGCCAGGAATATCTCTGGTTTTATGTTTGTCAGAACAGAAATTTGTTTTCTCCATCTACTGCATGCTTAATGATATCCTGCTCTTTAGAGGTAAGATTAAATAATTTAAAAATCAATTGGTCAAGTTGCTCGTAGGCAATTTGTGCTCCCTCAGGAGGCAGTCCGTTAATTAGTGGTTCGACAGCTTGGATGATACTGTTTTGCATGCCGGCATTAACATCCGGAATCGGAATATTTTCAATATGAGAGCGCAATACCTTCACGGAGTGAAACTCCATTTTGTAAATAAACTGTGCAATTCTGGAATTAAGGATGGCAAGAATATATTTTATATGCAGTCCTTCAAGTTTGGGGATGACCACGTTGCAGCTATTCAAAGAAAGTGTTTGTTTATCATCATAAGCAAAGACAAGCTGGCTGCTGATAAAACGATACAAAAGCTTTTCTGGCGCACGGTACATTTCTATAGGTGCTACCTGCTGAAAATTCTGTGGGTTAAACACGATATAGTTTGAGTTCGGATTAGTATGGTACTTACAGATATCGGAGCCTTTTAAAATAACTTCGTTATCTTTGTTTTTCACGGAAGAAATATATTTTTTATTATTTCCGGTTACGATTCCTAAAGCAAAATCAGCGTTTCCGGCAAGGAATTTTGTTTTAGGAATATGCCGAATTTTTTCAAGCAGCTGATATTCAGCATCCGTTGTATGAAAGCTGAAATATTCGGCTGAAATTTTACGGTTTGTCAGAATGGTTGTACAGTGACTACAGTCGGATACTTCCATTCCGACTGTCGAAAGTGGCTTTCCGGTGTGAATGAGCTGCAATATAATGCAGGGACACTGAACCTTATCAAAGGCATTTCCCAAAAAATTAAGATATCGGATGGAATTACTTTCCATAATGGCAGTACGGACTGGTGTATGTGCCTTTACATTAAGTATTGCCTCTGGAAGAATAAAAGAGAGTTGTCCGTTTATGGACAAATTACGTAGTGCTTTTTCAATAAACAAATCATAAGACTCTATATTTTTCCCGGAAGCAGTCCGATAGTTTTTGCGAAGCTTTTCCTTTTCCGACTCGGAAAATTCATATCCCCATGGCGGATTGCCGATGATATACTGGTAAGAAGCTTTTAAATCAGATGCAAGATAATCGGCTTCGGTTATATGCTCGTACAGAGTTTTGACAGAAAGAATGTCATATTTCAAAACCATGTTCAACCGGGTGATTTTTACACTGATTGTATCGGTGTCATTGCCATAAATCTGGTCAAAACGAACATGTGCTGGAAGCTGCAATAAAAAATTTCCAGTTCCACAGCAGGGATCCAGAATTCTGGCATCTGATGCAATATCCAGCTTCTCAATCAGCTTTTTGACGATTTTGGTAGGCGTATAGTAGGAGCCGGTTGCCTTGCGGCTGCCGATATTTTTACAGGAAATGTAAATGAGACCAAGAATATCTTCAGCAGGTTCGTATACATAATCAAAATCAAAAAGCGGAGAATATTTTTCACAGAAAAGCAGAGCCTGCTTGGAATCTGCAATCAAAGCATAGATCAGTTCGTCGTATAGAGACAGGGTGATTTCTTTTTTTAAAAATCTGCTCAGCAACGCTTTTTCGTGCTTGAAAGAAAGATCATATTTTTGGGCGAGCAAATGCAGGGAACAGTCAGCAATGAAATATTGAATCACAGCCGATGAAAGAGAAATGGATTCATCGGTTACAATTCGGAGAATCTGCTGCAGTGGTTCAATATTCTGACAATTTTCAGAAACATAGGCGCTGTAAAGAGAATTTTAATTAAACATTTTTTCCATTCTGCTCTCTACCCTATCATTCCACACATTACGATCTTGCCAACGTCCCACATACATTAGCTGATTATTCTTTGCAATAATAGTTATTCCTGCATCGCCCGCCCATTCACAGTCGCCGCCTAAATTTATAACTGGAATATTTTCATCATCTACACTGCATTTATGAAATCTATAAACACCAATTTTCACATATTTTAATATAGAAACTGGATCGACTTCATAATTTCTTAAAATATCTGGTGAAAGTTCCTCACATAAATCAGGGTATAATTTTTTATAGCTTTCATAATATCTTTTTAAAGCTGCACATATATCAAATAAAAATTCTTGTTTAATACTATTAAAATATTCAATATTTTTTTCAATATATTCTAGAGAAATGTCTCTATCAAACAACACTTCTATGTCATATTTAAAAATACTTGAATAAAATGTCCCTACCATAAACCCTAAGTCATTCTCTCTCAAATCTTTTATCATTATTCCAATCCTCCTGTATTTTATTTATTTTTTCCAATTATAATACCAACCCGTTTGGTTTGGATTAAACAATTCAAATAATAAATTTATTTCTCCAACACCTCCCATATGTCCAAAGTAATCGTTGATTGCACTCGGAATTAATTGCATCGTTATCATGTCATTGCATTCATGCCATGTGTAATTCATTCCCCTATCCCTACTAATTTCTGCCAATGTATGACCTTGACCAGCCAATTCATCAGCGTGAGAGAAGTTATAGCTTCTTCCACTTTCACCACCATGCATATTAAACAATTGTATTTCTACTTCTGCAAACTTTGAAAAATCTGGAATTCCATCTTTATATGTAATTCCTTCCAATCCTTTTTGTCTTAAAAGTACTTGTATATCAGGATCTGTAGGAATAAACATACTTTCCCCTCTCTGTCCTGTCCATGTTCCTAATGCAGATTTTTCACCCGGAGTTGCCGAAATACGTTTATGATATTGCACTTCCTCATATGTATCTAATTGTGATGCTGTTTTTCCATTTAAACATAAGACATGTCCACTCGGGTCATAATATATCACCGGGTTATTTGCACAATACGCATACAGATTCAGTCCATCCCTACGGAAGGTATCCTCCTGTAGGAATCGTCCGATAGCAGGATTATAGAATCTCGCCCTTAGATAATACTGCCCCGCAGCGCCATCATACATCTGCCCGGTATAAGTCACCCGGTTAGGTATATCCCCCATCTCTTTCAGAATGTTCCCAAAGGCATCGTAGCGGTAGGTTTTCTGAATTTCTTGGTTATGATCCAGAAGGAGCAGGGTACTCCCCATTTCATCCTGGACAAAATAATTTCTCTCCCTTCCGTTTCTGCTCTGGAAAATCGGCTGATATCCCCTTGCATAGCTGATTTTCTCTTCTGCACTACTTTCCTCTACCAGCTCTCCCCTGTCAAACAGAAAACGAATGATTTTTCCATTCTCTTCTGTTTCATAACGCAAACCCTCGCCGTCATACCAATTCATCTGCTGCAGTTTTTCTGTTACTCCATCTGCTTTTTTCGCAATGACGCCCACCTGACGGTTTGCAACATCATAGTTGTACTGCTTCCGATTCCCTTTTCCCTGTTTCTCCAGCAGGTTTCCCTGTCTGTCATAAAGGTACCTGAACGTGTCCGCTCCTCTTTGAAGACAGGTGAGCTGATTCTTTACATTGTAATAATAAATTTCCGTACCCTGCGCAGTTTCCTTTTTCAGGCGGTTTCCTGCCAAATCATAAGCATATCTCTCCTCTTTCCCGTCCTGCACCGCACTGCTAAGGCGGTTCATACAGTCGTATGCATATTCGTTTTGGTAAGTTTCACCGCTCTTCTTGATACAGTTGCCATTCCCGTCATAAGCATAGTCAAAATTCAGCAGCACTTGCCCCTGTCCGGTCAACGTTACCAGACTGGACAATTCCCCGTCCTCCCGATGGCTGTATTCCGTCTCCACACCGTTTCCATATCGGAGTTTTCGGATCTGTCCGGCTCCGGTGTAATCATATTCCGCCAGCACATCTTCCTTGTCTCCAGACACCCGTTTCAAGCGGTTCAGCATATCATAAGAATAGTATATAACATTTCCCGTACTATCTGCAAGACTGCTCAGGTTACGGCAGGGCTTTCTTCTGTGATCAGCTGGTTCTTCTCATTATAGAGATAACGGACTTCTCCCTATGCATCCGTCTTCCGGATTCTGTTCCCGGCTTTGTCATAGGCACAGCAAACAGAAGCGCCGTTCCGCCGCTCTTCCAGAAGCTGTCCCCGGACATCATAAGCATAGGAGAGATCCAACGCATTATTCCCTGTGGTGATTTCGGAAGTGATGCCGCCCAGAGCTGCCTGTGTACCTGCCTTCGCTGTGCGGTTTCCGTTGCCGTCATACCGGTATGCAAAGGAGAGCAGGACATCTTCTCCCGCCTTGGTTTCCAGTGTTCGGACATTTCCGTCCCCGTCATAGGTATAGGCGGTTTCCACACCGTTACCATAATGAATGCGGCTTCGTCTGCCCAGAATTCCGTGTAGTTATCGGGCTTTGATTTGCCTTGCAACCTTACCCTCATGCATGGCCTTATATGTGATTTCTGTTCGTCAAACCAGAGATTTGTCCATGGGTTAGTAGGTTCTCCACATCCGGCTTTCTTCGGATTCCACCTCACGATGGACACCCTTACCTTCGGCTATATCCTTCCCACTACCGGGCGGATTCCGGACTTGCACCGGTTAGAAACGTGCGCCCCAGACGCACAAGAAAAAACGCATTGTCTCCACAGCACTATGTGCTATGAAAACAGTGCGTTTTACGTCTCTAACGACAACAATATTCTGCTTTGATTTCAAATGACCTTAAATTGAGACATAATTAAACATTATACTTCATCATAAGCATCACCTAAAGAATTAAAGTCATCATCTAACCAGAATAAGCTTTTACCTTGATTACTATACAACTGCGATATTAATTCCGTAAAAGTTTGTGCAACAATAGCACATTCTCCAGCCACACCGTGTCTGTCCCAAAAGCTATCGTAGCACCTTCCTAATCTTTCTTTTGCCAAATCAATAGTAATATAATTGTTTTCGATATCTTTACCAATAATATACCACCCTGATGATATATCTTCCTCACAAAGTTCACCAACGATAATTGGGTTTGCTAATACCATTTCTTCTGGACTTACAATCCTAAATCCATACGCACTATCAGTAAAGAAAGACACACCTCCACAATTCTCATAAAACACTTTTAAATCATTAGGCAAATCAACTCCTTCACTTAAGCTTGGCAAACCACAAGGACTATATACAATACATCCTTGAGTGTTTCTAATTTTATCAAGCATATTCAAAATATCCATTTCTAATTCCTTTCTACTAATCCATAAATATAGCGATTGAATTCTCTATAATAATCATTTCTTGCAGATAAAGGAACATTTGCTGCGTCAAACATTCTTTCCGCCAATGCTTGTGCTTCTTGCGGTGACACACTTGTCCAGTCAACTTTTCCTCCTTCTTTATTACCAGTTCTCTCATACAACCAATCTCTATATACTGATTTTGTAGCTGCATGCTGTTCTGGTGTTAATGCTATTGTTGTAGATTTACTTGCCCTTGACTTATATCCATCAATATTATGAGTTGCCCATACATCTAAAACTCCATGATGATTTTCTAACCCAGGGGTTTTATCGCCATATTCAACAATATCAAACGTTTGTGTCTTACTATCGCTCTCATCAACACTTTATGTTCAAACAGTTCCTTAATTTGCTCCCGCTTCATCCAAGTAATCTGTATCACTTCATCTTTTGTAGCATTGCCTAGATCAACCTCTCCATCATATTTAAACAACCAAACATCCATCATATCATTAAAAATTTTACTCTATTTTTTTAATATCATTATTAAAGCTTGCTGATTGAGTAGTAAATAATATTTCTGAATTGGCATTATTTCTTACATATAGAACATTTATTCATATGTTTCAGTAAAGGACTCGCCATTTTTGGTAGAAAGTCTTGCTGTTCCAGAAGATATCCATTCAAGTTTACCTAAATATTTGCTATACACTCTTTCATCTGGAATTTCTGACACCAATAACTTTTCTATATAAACGTTTTTGACAGAATCCTTAAAAACCATGTATATGTTAACACTTTCTACTTCATGTAATACCTTAACCTGAACAGACATCTGTTTTAACTTCACCGGTTTATTCCAGTACCACTCATTAACATAATTTGAATCAACTATTTCGTCACATGCTTTTTGGATTTCCTCTACAGCAAAAAAATCATGTTGGGCTATTATCCCTATAGCCTCTCTTATTTTTTTAACAACATATTTCTTTTTTTCAAAACTATTCATCTCCCAAAACATGTTTATGTCAAAAAACACTTGAACACTGTATACCCCCAATAAATTTATACAATCATTTCTGGACGGCTTTTCCGCACATTCTATTAAAATTTTCCAACAATCTTTTGTATTAATGCGAGGTATAATTCTTTCTAGCATTGATGTCATACATCGAGTCATTAATTGAAATTGTCTTCTTTTTTCCTTCCAATTCAATTCATAATCCAATTTTATAGCATCAGCCGATAAATGTTCTTGATTGGTATCTCGAACATAAGGTAAATCCATTTCTATTTCTTTTAATATCATTCTCTAGTCCTCCCATGGTCTAGGGCGTCTATGCAAAGACATAGAATTTCCTTCATTCCATAGTCTTAATGCATTTTCTCTTTCCCATTCCAAGGCACTAAGTCGATTAGGCATATCTGTTGCAACAATTGTAGAATCATACAAATTTTTTCCAGCACCCCTATTCAACCTATTGACTTGAATATTAGCTCTGGGCGATGTACCATTGAGATTCATCCTTTGTCCACTTATACCAGTCTTAACTACATCTCCAGTCTCCGTATTATAGATTTCATATCCATGCTGTGGCTTTGTACTAAGTTTACTGTTTCCGTGTACTTTAGAAGGTGTACCACTCTTGACAAAAATACAGAATACTTATGTTTTTCCAGACCAGCTACACAGTATCACATAGCTGGTCAATCATCATTAATTAGGTAATCTCATAATAAAGGCTTTTAACGCCTTTTCCCCTTTTTCTGTTTTTAATAATTCAACTGCACTTTTTCCACCAAATTTATGAAGGGGTTTATGCAACCAATCATATCCTGTAGCATCTCCTAAAATAGTGAAGATAGCATTCACAATCTCCTGTGGCACACCATCTATCTGTGTATTTACATCTTCAAAACAGCTAGCATATTTGTTCCATGCTTCTTCTTCATATTCATAAAAAAACATCTCAAGCATATCCATAGTTATTTCACCCCCTTTGCATTGAAAAGAATAATATTTATTCCTCCATCTGCTCTAGCAGAAGGCGCAATAATTCCATTATAACCATTGCTATATGCATATCGACCAATAGCATGCGTAACATCATATCCTTCTCCGACTATACTCTCGAGAGAAATCCCCAGTTGTGAACGCACTGAAGGATTACTTACATCTAGCATGTTTGTCAATCTTACATCATACGAATACATTGTTCTGTTTGAAAAATCAAAAACATCATAATTTCCAAGTTCCGCTTTAACTATTTTTTCACCACTACTAAAATATAATCCTGGCACACCTGACTCTGTATATCTATGATTAGAGTTAATCGTATACTGACTCATTTCTAACGGGTCGTATCTACTATCAACACTTCTGTATATAGTTCCTTCGTATGTAGCACCTATTGGTTTACTACCACTCTCAGCTCCATTATTTGCGGGATAATATGGTGCCAATTCCGTACAATTACTACTTGACTTCCCATAGCTGGTCTCATCAACACTTTCACTAATTTTCCCCTGCGGAGGACAAGCTTTCCTTTTATACCCACTCGGATCATCATACACCACCGGGTTATTCCCGCAGTACGCATACAGATTCAGTCCATCCCCCTGATAGACGTCTTCCTGCATGAAACGCCCGGCAACCGGATTATAATACCTCGCCCGTAAATAATACTGTCCCGTTACATCATCATACTGTTGTCCCGTATAACGGATGCGGTTATTCAGCTGCTCTGTGGTCTCAAGGGGTATGCCAAAGGCATCATACTGATAGCTGTTCCGGATTTCTCCCTGTCCATCAGTAACAAA
>ENA-ORCP01003245-ORCP01003245.1-human-gut-metagenome-genome-assembly--contig:-NODE-3245-length-12292-cov-4.673271_pt1 | contig 12292 bp, 6 predicted proteins | sample MGYA00242990_ERZ507991 | MGnify/ENA primary metagenome ERZ507991 (study PRJEB26167, sample SAMN06115496) | human gut metagenome | host: Homo sapiens | place: China:Henan | collected 2015-05-07 | study... | reverse complement strand
TGTTCCCGTTTTTCTCTTTTGGCAGGTAAGGAAGATGAAGATGATTTCCTTGGTGTGGAGGTGTTGCCGGGCAACAGAAGCTCCGTTGGGCATAGTATATGCTGTGCGATTCGATACATCTTTGTAGGATTTGATGTTATAAACCTGATATTCGCCGTCTTCATCAGTGATGCGAATTTTCAATGGAATAATGGTTCCATCGGTTTTATGTTGGCAAATGACATCTGCTAAGGTGTATTTTTCTTGTATAGCTCCCATCGTTGGAACCTCCTGTCTTCATTGTATATAATATTATAGAACAAATGTTCTTGGTTGAAAAGAGGAAATTTTGCCCATGAAAAGATTATTTGTATCACTGAATTAAGTTACAAGGAAAAGATTCATATGAAACAACTAAATAACAGTTCAACCCCAAAGGGAAGAAAAGTATCTAAAAGAAGAATACTTTTCTTCCTTTTTTTGATTTTAGCAGTCATTGCTTCGATTCTGTTCCTATATCTGAAAAGAACTGTGGATCAGGAGAGAAAGCAGGACAAGATAGAAAAAGAGATTACCACGGAGAGAGAAAAGGATGGTGTCGGGAACCTCCACAAAAAGTACAAAGATATGATTGGGTGGCTAGAAATCAAAGGCACCGGCTTTTCTTATCCGGTTATGCAGACAGGCATCGAAGGTCATCATAAGGATGACTGGCAGTATTATCTTCACCGGGATGTGCATGGAGAGTACAGCTTTTATGGAACGCCTTTTTTGGATGTTCGCTGTACGACTGACAGTGACAACCTGATTATTTATGGTCATAACATCAACGGAAGACGATACTTTGGCTATCTGCAAAATTTCCGGGAGGAAACATTTTTTAGAAAGCATCCCAAGTTTTCCTTTACTGCAGTTGGTGAAAAAGAAAAGGAATACTGCGTTGTGTCTGTGTTAGAGACAGATAAATATGCAGATTATTATTCTTTCACGGACTACGGAAATGAAGAGGATTACTGCAGGATGGTAGAAAAGATTCTAAGTCACAGCAAGTTTCAAAGTGAAGCGGCAAAGAAGATGAAAAATGAAATTGAGGAAAGCGGTGCGGAAGCATTCTTTCGGAACTACCAGTTTGTGACGCTTTCTACTTGCCGGACAATGGATGGAAAGGATAAGCGGCTTATGGTAATCGGTTGCAGGAAACGATAATGCCGGGAGTTACTTTTTCGGTGGAAAACAAGGAGGAAAATCCTCTCCTCGCATAGGAAGCTCGGATTTTTGCTCCGCAAAAACAAAGGAGGAAAATCCTCTCCTCACATAGGAGTTCGGATTTTTGCTTCGCAAAAACAAGGAGGATAAAAAATGCACAAGGAATTAGAAGTTATGAAACCCCGCAGCAAGGGGCTGTGGAAACGGTGTTCTGCTCTCGTGGCAGGCATGTATTTTCGAATCTTGACGGTTTCACCGATGTTGGCAAAAGCAGCAGATAAAAAAAGCGACACAACGGATACCGGAGTGTCGGATGTAACTGATGGAATTGATGTTATCAAAGATTTGGTGCTTGGCTGTGTTGGTGGTGTCGGAGTTATCTTTCTGGCATGGGGCTTGTTGGACTTTGGTACAGCCTATGCGGCTCATGAAACAACGCAACAAAGCCAGGCGATAAAGAAAGTGATTGGTGGTTTGATTATGATTGCAGTTCCGGCAATTCTTAAGTTACTGGGTGTTTCGTAAGAAAAGGAAAGGAATCCTGCAAAGGGGGTGATGACAGTGGGATTATGGGATTCCGTTACAGGATTTTTTGAAGATTTAGGAGATTTTTTCAGTGGAAAAGATTTCTTTGAGTGTGCAGGATATGCATGGAATGACATGATGCAGTTGGCATCCGATGTGCTGACGAAGAATCCGGCAAAAGGTACATACAAAGATGTCTGGGAAAGTATATCTACGATATACACAACCTTAAATGTAGTAGCAGTATCTTTGTTATGTGTCTTTTTTCTTTATGGCTTTTGTCGGGACAGTTGTGATTTACATACGGATTTGACATTCGATAAGACGATTAAGATGTTTATCCGGCTGATTATTACATCCAATGTTCTTAGCATGGCACTAAGCTATATGCCAAAGTTTTTCTCATGGGGGAAGAGCCTGACACAGGCAATTCTTGGAGACAACGGTTTGTATATGGTATATGACTTTGATGGTGTGAAGGTATATGAAAACATATCCAGTGCAGATTTCGGAACGATGACAGCTTTTTTAACCAGTATACTGTTCTTTCTATTTACAGTGGTCTGTGGCTTTATCGTAGTTCTGACCGTCTTAAATCGTATCTTAAAGATTTATATGATTGCACCGTTTGCCGGGGTGGCATTATCTACTTTGGCGGCAGGAGGACAGACGGCACAGGTGGGATATTCCTATATTCGGACTTTCTTTGGATATGTGTTTTCCGCATTATTAATCGCCGTAGTGATTGCGATCAGTGGAAGTTTTATTGATACGGTTTCCATAGATACGGAAAATGCACTGATACGATTACTGGAGTATTGTTTGAAAATGGGGGTCATCGCATCCTCTGTAAAAATGTCAGATAGTGTCATGCAAAAAGCATTTGGTTTGTAGAAGATAAAGAAACAAGGAGGTAGAAGCTGCAAGCCACACCTCGTAAGCAAAGATTACTCGGTCACGGCTGGCAGCTAGCGTGGAGATGACAAAGACAATCAATCCGGATGTTGCAGCCTTTAAGGATGATTTCTTCAAGGGATTATCCTTCAGAGAGTGCATCTTCGGAGGCAGTGCATTACTTGTAGGAGTAGGAGGAATCTTACTTCTGCATTTTTATTTTGGAATGGGAATCAATTCAGCCATTTCAATCTGTATGCCGGTCATTGGAATTATCGGATTGTGTGGTTTTTACCACAAAAATGGTATGACATTGGTTCAGCTTGTAAGAAGCTCCATAAGGCTCATGCTTCAAAAGCCTTATGTATATGAAACGAGAAATTGTTTGAAAGAATGGGAGGAAGAAGATGAAGAAAAAGGAACAAAAAGAAATACAGGCAAACGTAGATTATGAGATTGTGCAAAAGAGAAACAGTAACAAACGACTCATGGCATACGCAAAAGCCAGTGAAGAACTGAAAAAGAAATAGCGTTTGGACAAAATGTCCAAACGTAAAGATTGGGTACAGGAGGAAATCAACCTATGACGAAATATGAAAAAATCTCTGTTCTGGCAAAAGAAACTGCCAGAAGTATCGGAGAGAATAAAGAAAGTTGGATGAATTACCTTGATGTTGCGTCGAGGTTATACAAGTATCCATTTGAGGACCAAATTCTCATATATGCACAGCGTCCGGATGCCACCGCCTGTGCCCCATTGGAAATGTGGAATGAGAAAATGTTTTGCTGGGTGAATCGTGGTGCCAAGGGGATTGCTCTTATTGACCAGGAAAGTGATTATCCAAGGCTACGTTATGTGTTTGATGTATCCGATGTGCATAAGGCAAGACGGATTGGGAAATCTCCCTTTATCTGGAATATTAGAGAAGAACATGAAGAAGGTATTCTTGCCGCACTGGAAAGGATTTATGGAACTACCAATCAGGATTCATCGTTTGAAGACAGGATTTATCAGATTTCCAAAAGAATAGCAGACGATTATTATGAAGAGATTGTGGATGATTTGATTGATGTTTCGGCAGGCAGCTATCTGGAGGATTTGGATGGAGATACCGTGTCACTTCGGTTGCGGGAGACGTTAGAGCAAAGTGTATGTTATACCGTTCTCAAGCGATGTGGCTTTGATATGGCAGAGTATGAGGGCGAGTTTCCCTTTGATTATATCCATGAGTTCAATACACTGCGTACCCTGTCGGTGTTAGGAAGTGCCACATCGGAATTATGTGAACCCATGCTGATTCAGATTGGGCGAAGTATTGCACGGTATGACAGAGAACTTGCGAGGCATCCTTCTCATGCCAGAGCAAGCAGAAAAGAAGCAAGGGTCATTAGAGAAGATGATTTTGTGATTGGATTGGATTCCAACACAAGTGACTGGTTTGTCTATGATAACGTGACAGCAAAGAACATCTGCTACTGTGATTCCGAAGAGGAAGCAAAAGAACATATACTGTGGATGGTAACACACAATCAGTTTTATAAAAACGAAAGGATGGAAAAAGAGAATGAACCTGACATACGAGAAGAACGGAGATTACCGGATTCCGAATCTGATACCAGACGAGGAGAAGCAGACCATGTTGACCAAGTACGGAATCCTGCGGAGGAATTATCTGAAGAACTACAAACGGGGGATTTACAGCGGAATGCTTCTGAACGGAGAATTGATGGGGCATTGTCTGGAGATTCAGGAACAGGCAGAACAGAGGTTAGACAATCTGACGGAGAAACTCATGAAGTCACAGGGAGTGACGGAGCAGTTGAAAGCGACCAATCCCTTGGAGTGGACAAGAAAGATGAACATGATTTATCAGCAGGCGGAGGAAGCGATTCTTCAGGAACTGGTTTATCAGTAGAAGAACTAGAAAGTTATACTCCGCCGGAAAACAGTCCTTACCGGCAGATGGATTTATTCTCTTTGATGTCGGAGCAGTTAGGCAATATTGCTGTGGCACAGGTGGAAAAGCCGATACACTTATCTTTCCCCGGAACTATTTCCGAGGAAAAGGTTGCGAAGATTCTTTGCACAGGAGGAGGGTTGGAAAACAGCAGAAAGAGAATCTTTGCAAAGTATGAACAGAGGAAAACACCGGAAGAGATGACGGATTTTTTACGCCGTGAGTATGGTTCTACCGGAAAGGGATTTAACTTTGGCGAAGAACAGATTTCCGTGTGGTTTGATGAAAACGGAATGTCAGCAGCGCATGGCAATTCGGCACTGGAACATACGGAATTGAAACTTTCCTGGGAAGAAATTGAAAAAATCATCCGAAGTCAAGTGGAGTCCGGTACCTATATGGATTCGACGGAGGCATATATGGTTGATTATTATGAGAGAAAGCGTATCACCAATCAACTGTATTTTTTTTATCGGGATTCCATTGGTGAGTTTCCCAAAGGGTTAGAGATAAGCGGATATAATTATCCGGGTGAAGAAGAATACCTGATGGATTTGCTTACGAAACCGGATAAGATTCAAAACATTGTAGCATGTCTGGATGAAACGCTGCAAAAGATTGAATCCGGGGAGATATCCATACGATTCCGGTTAGCAAAGAATCCTTATGAACTTCGAGAGGATGTTGCTGATTTATTGAAGGAACGGATTTCCTATCCCCTTGCGGAAAAAGTGGATGTTCTTACCGAAGATTTTATTACATCGGATGAAATTGATTATGTGCTTAGCAGTGGCAGCGGATTTGCACAGGGAAGTTTTCGGATTTATGACTTTTATCAAAAGGTTCATACCGTGAAAGAAGCAGCTGATTTTCTGAAAAAGGAATATGGAACCGGTGGTTCCAGTCATGCGTTAGCGGGTTCGGATAACAGTTATAAGGATTATGACGCAAAAGGTATCCATTTGAGAAAAGGTCACATCTTTACACCGGATGCGGAAGTGCTTTTATCCTGGAATGTGGTTGCAAAGCGAATTGAAAAACTGATACAGGAAGGACGGTATTTCTCGGACAAAAAGAAGATAGAATATGCAGCCTACAAAGAAGAACAAGAAAAAAAGGCACTGGAACAGGCAAAAGAGGAATTAAGTGGCGTAGATACTCCGGATGAAGAAGAGAGTATTCAGCCGGAAGAAATTCATGCAGAAAACTATGTGATTACCTCAGATGAACTGGGAATAGGAACACCAAAAGAAAAGTTCCGTTGGAATGTGGAAGCGATTCAGACATTGCAAAAAATAGAAGCAGAGGAACGAATGGCTACCGCAGAGGAACAGGAAACTTTGGCACGATATGTTGGATGGGGCGGACTTGCAGATGCCTTTGATGAAACGAAAAGTGCATGGGCAAATGAGTATCAGGAGTTAAAAAGTCTTTTGTCGGATGAAGAATATGTTTCAGCGAGAGAAAGTACCTTAAATGCTTATTATACAAGTCCTACTATTATTCGAGGAATTTATCACACGCTTGAAAAAATGGGATTTGTCAAAGGAAATATCTTGGAGCCGTCCATGGGTATCGGAAATTTTTTCGGCATGTTACCGAAGACGATGAGAGACAGCAAACTTTACGGTGCAGAACTGGATTCTTTGACCGGACGTATCGCAAAGCAGTTATATCCGAAAGCCAATATCACGGTAGATGGATTTGAGAAAACCGGTTATCCCAATGATTTTTTTGATGTGGTGATTGGGAACGTACCATTTGGACAGTATAAGGTGCCGGATAAAAAATATGATAAGCAAAACTTTGGAGGAACAGGGTTCCTTATCCATGATTACTTTTTTGCGAAAGCCATCGATCAGGTGCGGCCGGGCGGTATCATTGCGTTTATCACCAGCAAAGGTACGATGGATAAGGAAAATCCGAAAGTCCGTAAGTATATTGCACAACGGGCAGAATTGTTAGGAGCAGTAAGACTTCCCAATACGGCATTTAAGGAAAATGCCGGAACAGAAGTGACGTCGGATATTATTTTTCTGAAAAAAAGAGACCGTGTCATTGATATTGAGCCGGATTGGGTTCATTTGTCAGAAGATGATAATGGAGTTGTCATGAATCATTATTTTACTGAAAACCCGGACATGATTGTTGGTTCGATGGAAATGGTCAGTGGTCCTTATGGTATGGAAAGTACTTGTGTGGCAGATACCTCTTTGCCATTTGAGGAGCAGTTGGAGGCTGCCTTTAGTCAGATATCCGGTGAGTATGAAGAAATTGAGTTGGAATTATCGGAAGAAAGTACGATGGATGAAGTGATTCCTGCCATTCCGGAAGTAAAGAATTTCAGCTACACCTTGGTGGATGAGAAATTATATTATCGTGAGAACTCCGTTATGAAACCAGTGGAAGCCTCCGAAGGAATGATTCGTCGAATCCATGGGATGGTTGCCATTCGGGACTGCACCCAGGAACTGATACGGCTCCAGTTGGAAGAATATCCGGAGGAAGATATTAAGGCAGAGCAGAAACAGTTAAATGATTTGTATGATGATTTTGTAAAAGAGAATGGCAGAATTGTTTCCAAAACGAATAAACGGGCATTTCATCAGGACAGCAGTTATTGTCTTTTGTGTTCGTTGGAGAAGCTGGATGAGGAAGGAAACTTCCTCGGAAAAGCAGATATGTTTTCAAAACGAACCATCAAGAAAACGGAAGTGGTTACCAGTGTTGATACAGCCAGTGAAGCGTTGGCGGTGTCCCTGTCGGAAAAGGCAGCGATTGATTTTGCTTATATGTCAGAACTCACAGATAAGAGCGAGGAGGAACTAATTAAGGAACTTACAGGAGTTATTTTCAAAAATCCGGTTAGTGAAATCTGGGAAACGGCAGATGCGTATCTGAGTGGAAATGTCAGAGATAAGCTGCAGGTGGCCGGGGGTTTTGCCGAAAATGATGCAACGTATGCTATCAATGTGGAGGCACTGAAACGAGTCCAGCCAAGAGATTTGGATGCCAGTGAAATTGAAGTCAGAATCGGTGCAACATGGATTGAACCAAGATATATCGAAGATTTTATGCGGGAAGTGTTTGAAACTCCGTTCCATCTTTTGGAAAGGGATGTTATTAAAATCCAGTATTCTGACGTAACCGGACAGTGGAATGTAAAAGGAAAAAATGCAGACTACGGAAATACTCTTGTCAATATGACGTATGGAACGAACCGTCGAAATGCCTATCAGATTTTAGAAGATTCCTTGAATCTGAAGGACAGCCGGGTATTTGATACGGTCATCGAGGATGGCAAGGAAAAGCGTGTTCTAAACAAAAAGGAAACAACGATTGTGGCGCAGAAACAGGATGCCATGAGAGAAGCCTTTCGGGACTGGGTATTTCGTGACCAGGAACGAAGAGAGGTTTTAGTAAATAAGTATAACGTGCTGTTCAATTCCACCAGACCGAGAGAGTATGATGGTTCTCATTTGGTGTTTCCGGGAATGACACCGGATATTGAACTAAAGGATTATCAAAAAAATGCTGTGGCACATGTCCTTTACGGGCACAATACGCTGCTTGCCCATTGCGTTGGTGCAGGAAAGACCTTTGAGATGGTAGCTGCCGCCATGGAAAGTAAGCGGTTAGGCTTATGTCAAAAGAGCCTGTTTGTTGTTCCCAATCATCTGACGGAACAATGGGCCAGTGATTTTTTGAGACTCTATCCGGGAGCCAATATTTTAGCGGCTACGAAAAAAGATTTTCAGCCGGCGAACCGTAAGAAGTTCTGTTCGAGAATCGCAACGGGAGATTATGATGCCGTTATTATCGGGCATACACAATTTGAAAAAATTCCTCTGTCGGCAGAGCGTCAGGTTGCCATCATTGAGCGCCAAATTGAAGAAATCACACTGGCAATTCAGGATGCAAAGGCAGACAAGGGAGAGCGTTATACCATCAAACAGATGGAAAAGACAAAAAAGACGCTGCAGACAAGATTGGAGAAGTTAAACGATACTTCCCGGAAAGACGATGTTGTCACTTTTGAGCAGTTAGGTGTGGACAGGCTTTTTGTAGATGAAAGTCATTATTACAAAAACCTGTTTTTACATACTAAAATGCGGAACGTAGCAGGCATTGCCCAATCGGAAGCACAGAAGTCTTCGGATATGTTTGCCAAGTGCCAGTATTTAGACGAACTTACGGGAGGAAAGGGAATTACCTTTGCTACGGGAACACCGATTTCCAACAGTATGACGGAGTTATATACCAATATGAGATATTTGCAGTATGATACGCTGCAGCAAATGGGACTGGGACATTTTGATGCCTGGGCATCTTCCTTTGGAGAGACGCAGACAGCCATTGAACTTGCACCGGAGGGAACCGGATACCGGGCAAAGACGAGATTTGCAAAGTTTTATAACTTACCGGAGTTGATTTCTCTCTTTAAGGAATGTGCGGATATCCAAACACCGGATATGCTGGATTTGCCGGTACCGGAAGCAGAGTATGAAAATGTGGTACTGGAACCAAGTGATTATCAAAAGGATATGGTGGCTTCTCTTGCAGAGAGGGCAGAGGCAGTTCGTGACCGCAGGGTACAGCCGCATGAAGATAATATGCTGAAAATCACAAATGATGGAAGGAAGTTAGCACTGGATCAGCGGTTAATCAATCCGATGCTGCCGGATTCCCCAAGTTCCAAAGTAAACAGTTGTGTGGAAAAAGCCTATGAAATCTGGGAAAAGACATCAGAGAATCGGTCAGCACAACTTATCTTTTGTGATTTGTCTACGCCAAAGGAGATAGGGAAAACCACAGCCACGTTTGAAGGCGAAACAGTGGAAGCAGAGGTGTTTGATGATGTCTACCATGATATCAAAAGGAAACTGATACGGAAAGGTGTTCCGGAAGAACAGATAGCCTTTATCCATGAAGCGAATACAGAATTAAGAAAGACGGAGCTGTTTGGCAAAGTAAGAAGCGGACAGGTTCGTTTTTTGTTGGGGTCTACACAGAAAATGGGAGCCGGTACCAATGTGCAGGACCGGTTGATTGCGCTGCACCATTTGGATGTACCATGGCGCCCATCGGATATTGAGCAGCAGGAGGGACGTATTCTCAGACAGGGGAATCAGAATGATACCGTATCTATTTTCCGCTATGTCACAGAAGGAACTTTTGACAGTTATTCGTGGCAGGTGATTGAGAATAAGCAGAAGTTTATCAGTCAGATCATGACCAGCAAATCACCGGTGCGAAGCTGTGAGGATGTGGATGAAGCAGCACTTACTTATGCGGAAGTGAAAGCGTTGGCTACCGGAAATCCTTATATCAAGGAAAAGATGGATTTAGATATTCAGGTTTCCAAGTTGAAACTGATGAAGGCAAACCATACCAGTCAGATTTACCGGCTGGAGGATAACATAGCGAAGCATTATCCAAAGCAGATCGAAACGCTGAAGGAGCGTATTCGTGGATTTGAGGCAGATATCGAAACGGCTCATAAACATATGCCGGAGGATAAGGAAAGTTTCGTGATGAAGGTGGGAAGCCGGACTTACTATGACAAAAAGGAAGCTGGGACAGCCCTTATTGCACTGTGTAAACAGATGAACGCTATGGGGCAGACAGTACCCGTTGGAGAGTACGCCGGATTTGCGATGAAAGTTACCTTCGATTCCTTCAATCGTAAATTTGTTATGAGCCTCAAAGGAGAAATCAGTCACAATCTGGAAATCGGTTCGGACGCACTCGGCAATATTACCCGAATCAACAACGTGCTTGAAAACATGGATAAGGAACTGGCGGAAGCACGAACAAAGTTAGAGAACGTGAGTCATCAGTTGGAAACAGCGAAGATAGAAGTGCAAAAACCTTTTCCTGCCGAGCAGGAATTAAAGGAAAAGATGGAGCGGTTAGCAGCCTTGGATGCTTTGTTAAATATGGATGAGAAAGGAGAGGATGTTGTTTTGGATGAAGAACCAAAGGTGATGCCTTTGGGAGAGTGGATGGTTGAGCATTTGATGCCGGAATTCATGGAAGAGAATGAAATCACGGAAGAACGTGCAAGAGAACTTCTTGCGGATATGGTATCGGAAGAAGAGGACGAAATTGTCTGTTTTTCCACGGAGTTAAATGGTGCCAGTCTGGATGATGAGGAAATGCTAAAGCAGATGGCGGAATATATGGATGGCGATTATTATGCCATTCCCATATCGGAAAGTGATTATCTGATTGCACCAAAGACGGAACAGGATACCGTTGTTTATCTGCAGGCGGTACTTGGCCGTTTGGGTTCTTCCATACTGACATCTGAGGCAGTTACCACACATGCCGCTTATGAATATGATTCTTCTCTTCAGACCATGAAGCCGTTTAATCATGTGGGGATTTTGCAAGGGCTTATGGCAGTCGGGGAAGAAAAAATGACGTACCATACGGAAACCTTTCGTGAGGAAGCAAAAAAGGAAAAGAAACACTAAAAAAGGACAATAAGTCCGGAAAGAATGAGGTAAAAAAGATGAATTACAATGAATTTAAGGATTATGTCAAAGAACATGTATTAGATTATTTGCCGGAACAGTATAAAAATGCCAATATGGATATTCGCCAAGCGGTTAAGAACAATGATGTAGTACTGGACGGATTAACGATTTTTAATCCCAATGGGAATATGTCACCTACCATATATCTGAATGCGGCTTATGAGGAATATCAGCAAGGCATGGATATCGAAGAGGTTGTTGGAAAAATCGCAGATTCCTATATTGAACATATCGAACCAAGGGAGGAGTATCGATTCAACTTTGATTTGCAGGAAGTAAAAAATTATGAGGTGGTCAAAGACTTCATTTATCCCAAAGTATCCAATCTTCAAAGTAATGTAAATCGGTTATCGAATATTCCCTACACGCAAAAAGAAGATTTGGCAATTACCTATCATATCTGGGCGAATGGAAATGAGGAATCCATGGGTTCGATTACAATCAATAATGATTTAATGGAAATGTACGGTATTGACATGGATACCCTCCATGAGCAGGCAATGAATAACATGGATAAAATATCCCCACTTAAGTTTGAGTCAATACAGGAAACAATGGTAAAGATGATGGCATCTGACTTTGCACAGGAAGAAGGAATTCCGTTAGAAGAAGCAAAAGATTTAATCCGAGCGTCAATTCCGAACGATGGTCCGGATTTGTATTGTTTGACGAATGAAGTAAATGTTAATGGAGCAGTTTATATCATGCGTGAGGATGTTCAGCAGATGGTGGCAGAAAAACTCGGTGGGGATTATTATATTCTTCCGTCATCGGTGCACGAGACATTGATTCTGCCTAAGAGCGAAAATATGTCTTTTCAGAGATTGCAGACTATGGTACAGGATGTCAATGCAATGTGTGTTTCAGAGGAAGAAGTATTGTCTGATGGTGTCTATCAATACGATTCCAAAAGCCATACCTTCAGTCGGTGCGACAAGCAACCGGAGCTTACCTACAAGCAGGCACAAGGAATGACAAATAATATGGAAGTTAAGGAACTATTTGCCACGGCAGAGAACAAACAGGAATATGATTCGACTACTCCGAACCATACACATGAACCAATCAAGCACAAGGGACATTAGGAAGCGGGGGAAGATATGGAAGTACAAAAAACAACGGTCACAGAATTAGAAGCACGTTCTGTGACGGAACTGCAGGAGATAGTAAATGCTGCCAAAGAAGACA
>ENA-ORCP01003242-ORCP01003242.1-human-gut-metagenome-genome-assembly--contig:-NODE-3242-length-12295-cov-5.249714_pt1 | contig 12295 bp, 9 predicted proteins | sample MGYA00242990_ERZ507991 | MGnify/ENA primary metagenome ERZ507991 (study PRJEB26167, sample SAMN06115496) | human gut metagenome | host: Homo sapiens | place: China:Henan | collected 2015-05-07 | study... | reverse complement strand
AACCAGTTTCTATATCAGCATGCGAGAAATTTCGACTGGGGAATGGCATCCGCTGTAGGTCTTGAAAATCGGAGGTGAGAACGGCTGTATGAACGTTTCAAAGCTTGCAGAGCGTATGTGTGTTTCAAGTCCGTCTGTTTCAAGAACTCTTGGAAATCTTGAAAAGAAACAGTTTATTGAAAGAAGTATTGACCCCGACAACAGACGCAGTATATCTGTCCGTCTGACAAAAAAAGGAGATGAAGCGTTGGAAAATGCACATAATTATCTGTGTGAATTTATGAACAGCGTTACATCCGAAATGGGCGAGGAAAATATCAGCGAATTGAAAAGACTTATGAAGCTAATGTCAGAAATTATGGAAAGAAAGCTTTCAAAAAATAATGAAAGGATGATAGGATATGATAAAGATACTTAAATATCTGAAAAAGTCATGGGCATGGATAATACTTATACTTGCCCTGCTTATCGTTCAGGCATACTGCGACCTTTCATTGCCGCAGTATACATCTGATATTGTGGATACGGGTATCCAGCAGAGCGGTATCGACAGCTGCCTGCCCGAACAGATACGCTCGTCCGAAATGGATAAGCTTACATTGTTCCTTGAGGACGGCGAAAAGGACGAACTTCTTTCGGCATATACCGCCGACGGAGATGTTTACCGTTTAAATGAAATTGATAAGGATACAAAAGCTTCACTTGAAGAGCTTATATCCGACCCGATACTTGTAGTGTATTCCCTTGAAAATCTCGATATGAGCGCATCATCGGGTGAAGAAAATATGAGCGATGAGGGCGCAGCCTTTATGGCGCAGCTTTCACAGCTTCCTGAGGGGACAACTGTTTTTGATATGCTTGCAGCAGCCCCTATCGAACAGCGTATCGAAATGAAAAACAATATGACAGAAAAGTTTGCGGATTACGGCGACAGTATGACCTCGCAGATGTCGATAGCATATGTCCGCAGCGAGTATGAAGTACTCGGCATTGATCTTGACAAAATGCAGATAGACTACCTGAAAACAGCAGGCGGAAAGATGATAGTATTGTCGCTCATAATGATGCTGACAAGTATTCTCTGCGGTTATCTTGCAGCCAAAACAGCCGCACAGTTCGGTATGGATATTCGTGAAAAGGTGTTCCGCAAGGTAGTTTCATTCTCAAATGCCGAAATGGAGAAATTCTCAACAGCGTCACTTATAACAAGAAGTACAAACGATATTCAGCAGCTGCAGATGGTGATCGTAATGCTGCTCAGAATGGTTGCATATGCACCTATCCTCGGTATCGGCGGTGTAATAAAGGTAATAAATACAAAGACCGGTATGGGCTGGATAATCGGCGTATCAGTAGGAGCAGTCCTTGCGCTTGTAATTATCCTTATGTCCGTAGCAATGCCAAAGTTCAAGAAAATGCAGACCCTTGTGGATAAGCTTAATCTTGTTTCCCGTGAAATACTCACAGGTCTGCCTGTTATCAGAGCGTTCAGCCGTGAAAAATATGAAGAGGAACGTTTTGATAAGGCTAACACAAATCTTATGCAGACACAGCTTTTCACTAACAGAGTTATGACATTTATGATGCCTGCAATGATGATGGTAATGAACTGCGTAACAATCCTCATTGTGTGGTGCGGCGGTCTTGGCATAGACAAGGGTACAATGCAGGTAGGCGATATGATGGCATTTATCACATATACGATGCAGATAATAATGTCATTCCTTATGCTTACAATGATCTCCGTAATGCTCCCGAGAGCAGCAGTTTCCGCAAACCGTATCAACGAGGTAATTGAAACAGACATCAGCATTTCCGATAAGGAAAATGCCTCCGAAAATGCAATTACAGAGGGCAGAGTTTGCTTTGATGACGTATCATTCAGATACGGCGACGCAGATGCAGACGTGCTTGAGCATATAAGCTTTACAGCCGAACCCGGACAGACAACAGCCATTATAGGCAGCACAGGCAGCGGAAAATCAACTCTCATCAACCTTATCCCAAGATTTTTTGATGTAACATCAGGCAAAATAACAGTGGACGGTACAGATGTCCGTGATATGAGCCAGAAACACCTCCGCAGCAAAATAGGTCTTGTACCGCAGAAGGGAGTGCTTTTCTCAGGTACGATAGCAACGAACCTCCGCTTCGGAAATAAAAATGCCACAGATGCGGAAATAGCGGAAGCAGCGGAAATAGCACAGGCAACAGAGTTTATCGAAAGCAAGCCTGAAAGATATGAAACACCTGTCGCACAGGGAGGTACAAACGTATCTGGCGGACAGAAACAGCGTCTTTCAATTGCAAGAGCCATTGCAAAGAAGCCGAAGATATATATTTTCGATGACAGCTTCTCAGCTCTTGACTTCAAAACAGATGCAGCATTGAGAAAGGCTCTCAGCGAAAAGCTTGGCGATTCAACAGTTCTTATCGTTGCACAGCGTATCAGTACGATCATCAACGCAGAAAAGATAATCGTTCTTGACGACGGAAAGATCGCAGGCATAGGCACACATAAGGAGCTTATGGAAAACTGCGATGTATATCGTCAGATAGCATATTCCCAGCTTTCCGAAGCTGAGCTTAACGGCAGTAAGGAGGGTGAATAATTATGGCAGGAAGAAGACATATGGGCGGTCCGGGTGCAGTAGAAAAAGCCAAGGACTTTAAAGGCACTATCAAAAAGCTTATAAAATATATTGCAAGCTATAAGGTCGCACTTGTATTTGTAACGATCTTTGCCATAGGCAGCACTATATTCAACATAGTCGGACCAAAGGTGCTCAGTAAAGCAACAACAGAGATATTCAACGGACTTGTTGCAAAGGTACAGGGTACAGGCGGAATTGATTTTGACAAAATAGGAACAGTTCTTCTCATACTTCTGGGACTTTATCTCCTAAGCGCATTTTTCTCATTTGTTCAGGGTTGGATAATGACAGGCATTTCACAGAAAATGAGCTATCGTATGCGTAAAGAGCTTTCCGAAAAGATAAACCGTATGCCGATGAAGTATTTTGAGAGCAATACCAACGGTGAGGTCCTTTCCCGTATAACAAACGACGTTGATACTCTCGGAATGAGCCTTAACCAGAGCATAACAACACTTATAACATCAATAACAACAATAATCGGCGTCCTTATAATGATGCTTTCAATCAACTGGATAATGACGCTTATCGCACTTGTTATCCTGCCGATCTCAATGGCACTTATAATGCTTGTTGTAAAGAAATCGCAGAAATACTTCAAATCACAGCAGGAATATTTGGGTCATGTAAACGGTCAGGTAGAAGAAGTTTACGGCGGACACCTTGTAGTAAAGGCATTCGGACGTGAAGAACAGTGCATAGAGGAATTTTCAAAGGACAATAAGGTGCTTTACAGATCGGCACTTATGTCACAGTTCCTTTCGGGTATGATGCAGCCGATAATGACATTTGTAGGAAATCTCGGATATGTAGCAGTAGCGGTAGTTGGTGCATGGCTTGCAATAAAGAAAGTTATCACAGTCGGCGATATTCAGGCGTTTATCCAGTATGTACGTCAGTTCACACAGCCTGTAACACAGATAGCACAGGTATCGAATATGCTCCAGTCCACAGCCGCAGCAGCAGAACGTGTATTTGAATTTCTTGAAGAAGAGGAAGAGGATCAGACCGTTCCGAACCCTGTTCACGTTGATAAGGTCGAGGGCAGAGTAACATTTGAAGATGTTCATTTCGGTTATAACCCCGATAAGATAATCATCAACGACTTCAGCGCAGATGTAAAGCCCGGACAGACCGTAGCAATAGTCGGACCGACAGGTGCAGGCAAAACAACAATGGTAAAGCTCCTTATGCGTTTTTACGACGTAAACAGCGGCTCTGTAAAGGTCGACGGTCACGATATAAGGGACTTCAACCGCAGCGATCTAAGAGAAATGTTTGGTATGGTGCTGCAGGATACATGGCTTTTCAACGGTACGATAATGGAAAATATCCGTTACGGCAAGCTTGACGCAACAGATGAAGAGGTCATCGAGGCATGTAAAGCCGCACACGTTGACAGATTTATCCGAACACTTCCCGGCGGATATAATATGGAGCTGAACGAAGAAGCAACGAATATCTCACAGGGACAGAAACAGCTATTCACAATTGCAAGAGCAATACTTGCGGATAATCCGATATTGATACTTGACGAAGCAACAAGCTCCGTAGATACAAGAACGGAAGTCCGGATCCAGAAAGCGATGAATAACCTTATGAAAGGCAGAACAAGCTTTGTAATTGCCCATAGACTTTCCACAATAAAAGATGCCGACCTGATACTTGTAATGAAGGACGGCGATATAATAGAGCAGGGAACACACGACGAGCTTATCGCAAAGAATGGCTTCTATGCAGAGCTTTATAATTCGCAGTTTGAGAAAACAGCATAAAAAAACGGGCTGTCGCAGAAATTGCGGCAGTCTTTTATATTTTTATTGGGGGCGGCGGTTTAAGTTTTGCTGTAAGCTGTAAGAAACGTTTCCGCCGCGGTCGCAGACCATATATGACCTGCGATTTAAGGCGGCTCCTCGCCTCCTAAAAACCCACTCGCCAACTGGGCTCCGACTGGATCGGCTTATGGGTTCGCTTGGTACTAACGACCGCGGCGGCTTGCTATCCTTCGATTTGCGGCAAACTTAATGCCGCCGCCCAAATAAAAATAAAAAAGAATCGGCACAGAATTTACTGTACCGATCTATATTTATTGAATCTCATTATTTTCAGCCTGCGCACATTCCTCGGAATTGCTTTCGGCGAGCTGCAAAGCTGCTTTTTTCTTCTGAGCTTTTTTTATCTTGCTCAGTCGCTGAGTGGCTTTGATCTTATCTTTAAGCTTTTCCATTGAGTCGGAATAGGACAGTGAACGTATGTTAGGGTACGCTTTGAGTAGTCTTTCCACCTGTCTGTCACGCATATTTATAAGCTTTTCGTATTTTTCACGGATCTCACTGGCTGCTTTGCTTTCAAGAAGCTTGTCATATTTTTCACGTATCTCATTTGTTTCGTTTGCAAGGTTTTCACCTATTTTTATGGAGCTTTTAAGCATAAGATTTGATATTTCATCTATCTGCTTAAGACGGTTGTTAAGGTTGTTTACCGCACATATAGATGCTACAAGGTCTATTGAGATAAGGATAGACATTACCACAATTCCGATCATTCCCGCTGTAACCGGAACAATATCAATAAGCTTTTCAATGAGCGGGTGAACGACTCTTACTACGAGTACACAGCCAAAGCCCCAGAGCAGGGAAACTTTAAGGCAGATATAGCCTTTGTAGTTGAATTTTTCGCAGGAGTAATCCCACCATCTTGTGTGGAAAAGCTTTTCCATACCAAGACCGACTAAAAGTTCGAATGTGGTGCAAAGTATCGTTGTGACAATAAAAAGCGGCAGAATAGTATGTGAGAGCGGGCGGAAGAAAATAACGACCATAAGAACGCCGAAGCCGTAAATAGGGCAGATAGGCATATTGAGAAAACCTCGGTTCTGATATTGACCCGTTTCCAGCGTCATATAGCAAACCTCAATACACCAGCCGATAAATGCCCATATGCAGAACATATGGAACATCTGATACAAGCTATAACCAAAAAAAGGCAATGTATTCATATAAAAAACCTCATATTCTGTCAAGCAAAGAATCGCAGTACAAATATCGGAACAGCAAACAAACTGCATACATAAATAAATGCTGCAATAAACTAATACCTGTTCGCTGATAATCAGTATGATTATTATACAGCGTATAGTATCAAATGTCAACATATTTTTTGATCGGAACATTATTTTTACTTTAATAAACATATAATCAAAAAAAATACTTGCAATTTTTGTGTAGACGTGTTATAATAGCAACGTGTTAAATATATGGAGATGTATCGAAGTGGTCATAACGAGAACGACTCGAAATCGTTTGAGCAATAAAATGCTCCAAGGGTTCGAATCCCTTCATCTCCGCCATAAAAAGCAAGCACTCCCGAGCGTCAGCGAGGAGAGTGCTTGCTTTTTATGTGTGGAGATAGGACAGTCGAATCCCTTTGGTTCTGAATCCCTTCATCTCCGCCGGAAAAAGCAAGCACTCCCGAGCGTCAGCGAGGAGAGTGCTTGTTTTTTATGTATGTAGATAGGACAGTCGAATCCCTTTATCTCCGCCGGAAAAATACGGTGATTTCATAAGGAAACACCGTATTTTTGTTTTATTGACATATGAAAAAGTACACACTAAAGTACACACTTTTGAAAAAAGCAGGGGTAACAATGTTACTCCTGCCAACCCTTAAAACAAATTATTGCGGATCTCCTTTGAAGCATAAGCACCTTCAAGAGTCTGACCCGGAACATCGGGGTGAAGACCGTCACGGAGATATTTTCCTGTACCGCCGATAACTTCAAATTTTTCGCATATACCGCTGTTGTGGAAGCAGTCAATGACCTGAGCGGACATACCGCCTGCTACCTTGCGCATAACAGAAGAGATCTGCTGCTCGATCTTAGCATTGTGGTCAGGCATAGCAGTCTGAATAGGAGTTAGCACGAAAACCCTGCAAAGCGGGAATTCTTCCATAATACGCTGAATACACCAGCGCATAGCACCAGCCTCTGTGAAAAGATCGATATTGTCATTTCCGTCAAGCTCCTTGCCTGTTAAAGCCTTGTCTGCATCACCAAGACAGTCGAGGGTGTCATTAGTACCCATAGCAAAAGCAAAAACATCGGGAACGGGAGCATTTCCGCTCTTTACATCTGAAATAAAACGCTGAGTATGTACAACTGCACAGTTGTTTGCACGTTTCTGCAGCTCTGCAAGATCATTGGTTTCCTCCCAGCCGTCACTTATGCCCGCAAAAACAGGGGAGCTGTAATCCTGAGTTGTAACGCTGCCGGCATCGCAGGTGATGGTTCTCTTGTACCATACGGAGCTTCCGACCGCAACATTGTGATGTGAAGCAAATCCGAGGTTTTGAAAAACGTGCCATGACCACTGATTGCCTGCTGTGATGCTGTCGCCGTCGACGCCGAAATTAAGCTTTGAAAAATCCATAATAATTCCTACCTTTTAATTGAATTAATTACAGAATATCACATTATCGCAGTGCTGTCAATAGCATAGGATACGCAATTTGCGTCGCTTTTTTGCGTATGCGGACAATGCACTTTCCTATGTTTTTAATGACATACAAAAGTTTTTAAGCAAAAGATTTTGACTTTGTGTGGATTTTGAATTATAATTAGAGGTGACCTATAGTATCTTTTCAGAGGAGGAAAAACAATGAGCGGAAAATATAATTTTCTTGACCTTGCCGAAAAACGTTTTTCGGTGAGAAAATTTATTGATAAGCCGGTAGAAAAAGCAGACTTGGATAAAATAATAAAAGCGGGCTATGTCGCACCGACAGGCTGTAACCTACAGCCTCAGAGAGTAATGGTCATAACAAGCAGCGAGGGTATGGAAAAGCTGAGAAAATGCACAAAGTGCCACTTCGGAGCACCAAATGCAATTGTTGTCTGCTACAATAAAAATGAGTGCTGGACAAGAAAATATGACGGCAAAACAAGCGGTGAAGATGATGCAGCGATAGTGACAACACATATGATGCTTGAGGCTGCCGACCTTGGCGTAGGTACAACATGGGTAATGCATTTTGACCCTGCCGCATTGAAAAATGAGTTTGAGATCCCCGATGAACTTGAACCTGTTGCAATTCTTGTTATGGGTTATCCTGCCGAGAACGCAGAAGTAAACCCAATGCATTCACAGTTCAGACCATTGGAAGAGATTGTGTCATACAGATAATACAAAAGCTGCCGCAGTTATCCGCTTGCGGCAGCTTTTTGTATAGCTTCATTTTTTCTGAACAAGAGCGGAGTGCAGCCCGTTTCTGACCTGCAAAAGCACCTCCGCCATTTCTTCGTCAGGCTCTTTCATACCGTTAATGTACCACGATATACAGATAGAAACATTGGCACCGATAAGACCTTTAAGATAATATGTCTGCTCAGCAGAAAGCTTCTCCGAGTTTACAATATCAAGGATACGCATAAAAAGATCTCTCGACATACCCGCATCAATAAGAAGTCCAAGTTCCTTGCTGTGTTTCCGCATAAGAGCAAACATTTCCCTGTAAAGCTCATAAGTATTTTCTTCTTTTTCGGCTTTAGAAAAAGCATTGGCGATCATTTTTGTAAGTTCGTCGCTTATTTCGTTAAGAATTTCTTCTTTTGAGTTATAATTTCTGTAAAAAGCGGTCCTTGAAACACCTGATCTTTTTACAAGTTCGGTTATCGTGATCTTTTCAAAGGGTTTTTCGCCCATAAGATAAATGAGAGCTGTCTGTAAACATTCTTTGGTAAGTTTATTTGACTCAAAATTGGACAACCTTAATATATCACGCTTTTCCATTTCACTTTTGGCATCATTCATAAAAAACACCTTCAAATCCATAAAATTTTCTAAAAGAACAGACGTTACAAAAATCAGAAAAATGTAAAGTCCGAGGAAAAATGTCTTGACTTTATATGTGTGTTGGTGTTACAATTGTAACAGTAGTACAGATGTATTATAACACATTAAATCAATGTTGTCAAATATAATTTAAAGGCGGTGTTAATTATGTTGGGAGAATACAGTATAGCATCACTTATCATAATGGTAGCAGTTATTTCGTTTCTGGGATTTATGCTTGAAAATACATGGCTTGTGCTTACAAAGGGATTTTTTGATAACCGCAATATGACATTTCCGTTCCTGCTTGGCTATGGTCTGCTTGTGGTGGGAATGTATATGATAGTAGGTACACCTGAAAAGCTGTGTATACTCGGTGCGCACGTTTCGTACAGAACAGCCGAGCAGAAATATCTGATATATTTTGCCCTGTCGTTCCTTATCGTAACAATAGGCGAGATAATATTGGGGCATTTTGTGGAAAAGGTATTCGGCTTTGAATATTGGAACTATACAAGACTTCCGCTCCATATAACAAAGTATACATCAATACCGACGAGCATAGGCTTTGCACTTATCATAACAGCATTTATGGGCAAATGCTTTGCACCGATAATGACCGTGATAAATAATATATCGGAGCATACAATGAATGCAGCAGCAGTAGTGCTTGCAGTAGTGATGACATCAGACTTTATATTCAGCTTTGCGAAAATGTATAAAAACCATTCGCTTAATGTGGTCTGGAAGAAGCAGGTCAGCGAGATAGGCGTGATCGCAGTGCTTTCAGAGAAAAAGGACCATATAAAATTCAATCGATGATTTCCTGTATATTTCCTTCTTATAAAAGGGCTGCCGCAGCAATTGCGGCAGTCTTTTTTGCGTGCAGCGTAATAGGTTTTGCTTTGTTTTTATTTTTTTGGGGGGCGGCGGTTTAAGTTTAGCTGTAAGCTGTAAAATGGCGTCCGCCGCAGTCGCAGCATAGCATAAAACCCAATGTTTGGCTCAATAGATTTCGTACAAAGCTTCCGGCGCGGCTGCTTTCTTTGGGTTCGCACTTTTTTGGGGCGCGTCCCCCAAAAAAATAAAAAAACCCGAACCATAGCAAAAATGCTCGGGTTCAGGTTTGTTTTGTCTGCTTTTAAAAGCCTGCTGTTGAATTGAGAAGCTTTTCCATTTCTGTTTTATCAGGAGTATATTCAAGTGCTGCTTCATATGAAATTATTCCACGTTTATAGAGTCTTGCAAGTGAATCGTTTATTGTACACATTCCCTGTCTTGCGCTTGACTGCATCGTTGATTCTATCTGAGGTATTTTATTTGTTCGGATAAGATTCTTTATTGCGTCTGTTCCGAGCATTATTTCAAGGGCTGCTGTTCTGCCTGTATGCTCTTTATTCGGGACAAGGCACATTGAAACTACGCCCTGTATCATATTTGCAAGCTGTGAACGCACCTGCTCCTGTGAATGAGGCGGGCAGGCATCTATTATTCTGTCAATTGTCTGTGCGGCACTTGATGTATGAAGTGTTGCAAACACGAGATGTCCTGTTTCTGCCGCTGTCATTGCGAGGGAGATCGTTTCATAGTCACGCATTTCACCTACGAGAATTACGTCGGGGTCTTCTCTGAGTGCGCTTCTCAATGCATAGCTGAATGTCGGAACGTCACGTCCTATCTCACGCTGGTGGATTGTTGATTTGCCCGGTTCATAGCGGTATTCGATAGGGTCTTCTATGGTAATGATATGGCAGGCACGGTTCCTATTGATATGGTCGATTATTGATGCAAGTGTTGTTGATTTACCTGAGCCTGTCGGACCTGTTACAAGGATAAGCCCACGCTTTTTCTTTGCAAGCTCTGTAAGGACTGCAGGCATTTTCAGCTCTTCAAGTGACGGTATCTTATCGTTCAGAAGTCTTATACAGCAGGCAAGACGTCCGCTCTGACGGAACACATTGACACGCTGTCTGTGACCGTTTGCAAGTTCAAAGCAAAAGTCAATATCATTACCTTCGGTAAGGAGCTTCTCCTGTTCTGCCGTAAGTATAGAGAGGATAGTACGGTTTACAACCGAGTCGCTCAGTTCACCGAATCTGCAAAGCTCGCCGTTTACTCTTGCCATTGTCGGTGCGCCTACTGTAAGGTGAATATCCGATGCGTTCATCTCTCTTGCTTTCATTATAAATTCTTCAAATGTCATAGTATTATTTCCTTTCCGTTGATTATTCTTTTATCGGGAACTGTATGCCGCTTACTGAAAGATAAATTGCGTTTGACATATTTGCGATACGCTGATTTACTGCGCCGATTATTTCTCTGAACATTGCCTGAGCGTGATCCTGCGGAGTTACCGAGAAGCCTGTTTCAATGGTTATGATTATCATATTTCCGTCGATAAGTGAGATCTGGTCGTACATTTCGGTAATATCGTCAATGACCTTTTTCTCAATTTCTTTCTTCATATCAACGTCAAGCTTGCTTATATCGGGACACATTTCCTTGATCTTATGTGATGTATAAGCTGCAAGGCTGTCCATAATTACAAACTTATGGTCGGTAAGATATGATGCAGGGTCATCATAGACGCCTGTTTTTATATCCCATTCAACATAGTTTTTCTTGTTGCCGTACTCGATACGGTTAAGTGTGTCCTTATCGAGTTCATCATTTGTGCAAAGATAAAGAACATAGTCGCAGGCAGCAAAATATGATGCAGCCCATCTTGATTTTCCGCTTGCGGCTCCGCCTGTGATAAGAATTGTTTTTGACATGATACTATCCCCTCAAATTAAATTATTACTCTGTTTCGTCCTGACTCCTTGGCTGTATAAAGCTTCTCGTCCGCACATTTTATGTTGTCTTCAATTGATTTTGACGGGTCTATTGCTGTTACACCGAAGCTCATTGTGACCTTGATCTTCAGATCCTCAAACTCACATACCGATGCTTCGATCGCCTTTCTTAGTCTGTCTGCAATATCAAAGGCATTCCGAGCGTCGGTATCGGGAAGGATCACAATAAATTCTTCTCCGCCCCATCTGTACACACCGTCACGGATACGAAGCTCACGTCTGAAATTATCCGCAACGTGTCTTAAAACTGCATCGCCTGCGTTATGTCCGTATGTATCGTTTACCTTTTTGAAAAAGTCAATATCGCAGATGAACATTGATATGCTGCGTACATTTTCCGTATCTTCAAGTATCTTTGAATATACCTTATTATGGTCATTATAGAATCCCATACGGTTTTTCAGCTCGGTCAGCTTATCGTGCTGTGAATCGTCAAGGAATGTATCGGATTCAAGTGTTATCCCGCAGATGAATGCAGCAAGGGAAAGTCTTTTTGTATCTTCTTCGAGGTCAAATTTTCCGTCGTTGTCAAGCTTGTTTATTGCCTGATATGCACCGATGAACTCTCCACGGCAGTTTGCGATAGGCATTACAAGTATGGATTTTGTTACATATCCTGTTTTTTTATCTACATCTGAATTGAAATCAGGGTGATTATAAGGGTCATTGGTTATAATAGTACGCTTTTCGGCAAGTGCTTTTCCTACAAGTCCTGTACCTTCCGGTATTGTTATTCTTCCTGTTCCCACAGCCGCAGTTGTCCATAACTCGTGGGAACGCTTATCCCATTTCCAGAAGCTTGCTCTGTCGGCGTTTACAAGGGTTCTTCCCAGATCGGTCAGCAGGCGGAATATAACGGTATGGTCATTAGCTTCTCCGCCGCTCATACCAAGACCTACCTGTACCGCATCCACAACCACCCCATCGATTCGCCTTTTGATGAAAAATATTACAC
>ENA-ORCP01003241-ORCP01003241.1-human-gut-metagenome-genome-assembly--contig:-NODE-3241-length-12297-cov-5.393781_pt1 | contig 12297 bp, 9 predicted proteins | sample MGYA00242990_ERZ507991 | MGnify/ENA primary metagenome ERZ507991 (study PRJEB26167, sample SAMN06115496) | human gut metagenome | host: Homo sapiens | place: China:Henan | collected 2015-05-07 | study... | reverse complement strand
ATGATCTTCAGATCGGGTGCAAAGTGCATGATGGCCAGCTCAAAGCGCACCTGATCGTTGCCCTTGCCGGTGCTGCCGTGGCAGACGGCATCCGCACCTTCGGCGCGGGCAATCTCCACGACACGTTTTGCCAGGATGGGGCGGGCAAAGCTGGTGCCCAGCAGATAACCCTCATAGTCGGCACCTGCCTGCATGGTGGGGATGACGTAATCCTCCACGAACTCGTCGGTCAGGTCCTCAATATACAGCTTGGAAGCGCCGCTTGCCTTTGCACGCTCTTCCAGCCCTTCCAGTTCACCCTTCTGGCCCACATTGCCGCATACTGCAATGACCTCGCAGTTGTTGTAGTGCTCTTTCAGCCACGGGATGATGATAGAAGTATCCAGACCACCGGAATATGCCAGCACGACCTTTTTGACCTCGGACATAAAAACCACCTCCGTTCAAACCAACTTTAATACTTTCAAAATTCCCTCTTGCAATTTCAAATTGCAGTGCTATTATACGAGCAGAAAGAGAATGTGTAAAAAGTATCCTGCGCATGATTGCCATGTGATTCTGGTATGAAAGAAAGGGCGCCTACTCCTGTATGTGGATTGGGAATAAAAGCGCGCTGGCCCTCTTCTTCATATCGAAATAAGATACCCTCGATACAAAAGCAATATTTTACACAGCATCCTCCGAAACATATAATGAGGTGCGGAAGTTCAGAGAAAGAAGGTTTGCTTCATGGCAACAATATTTCCGAGAGAAGAAAAGGCGGAAGCACTGTTCGGGGAGATTTTGAAAAACCCAGAAGCCTGCCACCGCCTGATGGACACTTTCAACGATTCGCTGGACATGGCCGATGTTCTGGACGCACCGGAGATCAGTGCGCAGCAGTTTACGACTGCACTGTTCAATGCTTATGCAAACAAGGATCTGTCGGCCTTCCTGATGGCGATCTGCCAGCACAGCATGTTTGATCTGCTGCGCAACGCAGCCCTGATCCCCTTCAAGTTCAACGCAGATGGTGAGCCGAACCCCGTCATCCTGACCGATGATGCTGGTGTTCTGCTGCCGGGCAACAAGTTTGCCGTCAGCACCAGGGAATACGACCGGTTCGTCCGGGTGTTCAAAAAGCAGGCAAAAGTCAAAATGTACCTTGCCACCGGCTATTGCAAGTATCACGGCTATGATGAGGATTCCATGGATGTGGTGGAGTACCACTACAACCAGCACCTTGGTGTGCTCCTGATCTACGAGTTGCCGGATACTGTCAAGCAGAAAGTGACCGAGGCCGAAGCATACTCCACCGTCTGGGACATCCAGATGAAGTTGCAGCATGCGCTGCCGCGCTCGGTGGTCTACTACGGGCAGGATTCGCTGGAGGAGGGCGACACCCGCTACGATGAGCTTGGCGTATTCCTGCCGCTGGAGCACTTTGCTGATCGGCTGGAACGCCACATTGACACTGCCACCCAAATCGTTTACGGGGAAGCATGATTCCACCCCGTAAACGGGTTTTCCTTTCATAAATACACCAAAAGCAAAACGCAGGGAGCCGGAAACGGTTCCCTGCGTTTTGCTTGAAAAAGGAAAGATAGGGAGATAAACACGCACATCAGGTGCAATACCGGAATGTACGGTCTGTGATGATACGGGCGAAGATCAGCCCCAGCGGCAGCGCTACGATGATGAGGATGGCGTCCGCGAACCATGTGGCGGAATCTGTCAGGGACATAATGCCCAAATTGTAGATGGCACGGTAGAAGTACAGTCCCGGAACCATGATGACGATAGACGGGACGGTAACAGAGATGCGCGGGTATCCGGCTGCATTTTTCAAGCAGGTGGCCAGCAGACCGGACAGCAGCGCCCCCAGAAAGGCTGCAACGGCCGGCGGGAAGCCCGCCAGACTGACCAGTTCCAGCCGGAAGGTGTTCGTCACCGCACCGATCAAAGCCGCACAGACGGCCAGATTCCGCGGGCTGTTAAACATCAGCGAGAAACCGAATACCCCACCGAAACTTGCCAGCAGCCGCAGCACGATCTCCTCCGGGATCGTCAGCGACAGCGGCGGGAACTGCACCGGCTGCAGATGCAGCAGCATGGCCATGATCCACGCCGTCAGTGTCGCCACCAGAATGATGAGGATGGCGTAGGCCAGACGTTCCAGCCCGGAGCGCATATCCAGCTTGGCAAGGTCGATGCCGCTGGTGATGAACGGAAAACCCGGGATGATAAAGAGCATCGAGCAGATATATCCGGCCTCGTGCTGCGCCGAGACGGCAAACAGCACCTCGGCAGCTTTCAGGAGAACGGCATAGACCACACTGGCCGAACAGACCGAGGCAGTGATGCCCAGAAACAGGGTGAAGTGATGTTTTGTCAACTTGCACCGCACAAAGTTGCCGATGCCCGCCCCACAGAACGCGCAGAGCATCTCCACGATGCCGCCGCCCAGCAGGAAGGTGAAACAGCTGCACGCCAGTGCTGCCGCAAAGCCCAGTGCTGCCGGAGAATAAAGGCCGTGGATACGCTCGATCTCATCCAGATGGGAGTGAAGTTCTTCACCGGTCATGAACTTTCCTTCCCGGTCGAAGTCGTTGACGAAATGTTCCAGCCGGTTCAGCCGGGAGGTGTTCACCCCTGTATTGGTCAGACACAGCGCCTGAGTATAGCACTGGTCGCCGTCGAAGCAGGTGAATTCGATGGACAACAGCCCGATGTCCGCCGTGGTCGTGACCCCCAGCTCCCGCGACAGGGTGTTCATGGAGCTTCGGACACGCCACGCACCCGTGCCGCATTCCAGCAGCATCAGCCCGGTGCGCCCGATGATGGATGCCTTTTCGATCAGGCCCGCCTCTGTAATGGACACACCCTTGCTGGTCGAGGCGTAGTCATGCCAGTAGACTTCCATGTGGTTTTTGATGATCTCACTTTGGGTTTGTCCCATACCGGAAAACCTCCCTTGTTTGATATGGGAAATATGACAGCCCATTTTCAAGGCTGCGGTGTCATTATACCCGGAATCCGCAGAAGGGTAAAACGTATCTTTGATATGCTGGCAATATCCGCTGCACATTTCAGGATGCAGACGAGAGCCTTGTTTTTCACTGTATTCTGCGATAAACTAAGAAAAAACGAGCCGAAAGGAAACAGTATGACCCTCCAACAACTTCGCTATGTAACGGCTGTGGCCGATGCCAGAACCATCAGCAAGGCCGCACAGAAATTCTATATCTCCCAACCCAGCCTGACCAATTCCATCCATGAACTGGAACAGGAACTCGGCCTGACTATCTTTCACCGCACCAACCGGGGCGTCGTGCTGACCCCGGAGGGGGATGTCTTTCTGGGGTATGCACGGCAGGTGCTGGCGCAGGTGGGGCTCATCGAGGAAAAATATCTGGGCACTGCCCCGGTCCGGCATCAGTTCTGCGTTTCTGCCCAGCACTATTCCTTTGCCGTGGAAGCTTTTGTACAGCTGCTGAAAGAGTACGGCGGCGAGGAATACGATTTCCGCATCCGGGAGACCCAGACCTACGAGATCATCGAGGATGTTGCCCATCTCCGCAGCGAGGTCGGCATCCTCTACCTGAACCACGACAACGAGACCATTCTGCGCAAGGTCATCCGGGAGCATGACCTGAACTTTACGCTGTTGTTTACCGCAAAGCCCCATGTGTTCGTCAGCACCTCCAGCCCGCTGGCACAGAAAGCGGCCCTGACGCTGGAGGACCTGAAACCCTATCCACGCCTTTCCTATGAGCAGGGCGAACACAATTCCTTTTACTTCTCCGAGGAGATCCTCAGCACGCTGGACAGCAAAAAGGACATTCAGGTACGTGACCGTGCCACTCTGTTCAATTTGCTCATCGGGCTGGACGGATATACCATTTGCAGCGGTGTCATCAGCGAAGCGCTCAACGGCCCGAATATCCGTGCCATTCCTTTGCAGGTAGACGATTCCATGGAGATCGGTTATCTGACCCACAAGCAGGTTCAGCCCGGACTGTTCGGGAAGCGGTATATTGAGATCCTGAAAAGCTGCGTTCAACAGATATAGCTTCAAGCTATTGCAAACTGCCTGTTTTTTGTATTTTACACAAGCCCACTCTGGCGGTATACTGTTGCCATCGAACAACAGACATTTCAAAAACAACGATAGAGAGGGTTTTATCTTATGTCAGAATTGAAGTCTCCGTTCCGTTACGACTTTGTGGGCAGCTTCCTGCGTCCCCACGCACTGAAGGAGGCCCGCGCACAGTACAAGGCCGGTGCGATCGACCGCGCCGCACTGACCGCTGTGGAAAACGAAGAGATCACCCGGCTGATCGAAAAGCAGAAGCGCGCCGGCTTCCACGCCATCACAGACGGCGAGTTCCGCCGCAGCTACTGGCATCTGGATTTCATGTGGGGCTTCCATGGCATCGACGAGGTAGAGCTGGATCATGGCTATTACTTCCATGGCGAAGAGACCACCCACGGTTCCCTCCGTGTCAGCGGCAAGATCAGCGGCGAAAATCACCCGTTTGTGGAGCATTTCAAATTCGTCAAGCAGTTCGAGGATGAGAATTGCATCGCCCGCCAGACGATGCCTGCACCGGCACAGCTGTTGGCAGAGCTGTACCGTGAGGACAATGGCAAAAACACCGATGCCGTCTATCCCGACCACGAACAGCTGCTGCAGGACATCGCTGCGGCATACCGCACGGTCATCCGGGAACTGTACGCCGCCGGCTGCCGCAGCATCCAGTTCGACGACTGCACCTGGGGCATGATTTGTGACCCGAACTACCAGAACTTCCTGAAAGAGACCAACACCAAAGTGGAGGATGTGGCCGCAGAATACCTGCGTCTGAATAATCTGGCACTGGAAGACCGCCCGGAGGGGCTGACCATCACCACCCATGTCTGCCACGGCAACTATCACTCCACCTGGGCAAGTCAGGGCGGCTATGCGCCCATCGCACCGTTCCTGTTCGCACAGGAAAATGTCGATGCGTTCTATCTGGAATTTGATGACGAGCGCTCCGGCAGTTTTGAGCCGCTGAAATATGTGGCAGACGGCAAGAAGGTCGTGCTGGGTCTTATCACCACCAAATCTCCCCGTCTGGAGGACAAGGATGCCGTCATTGCCCGCATCCATGAGGCGGAAAAGTACATTCCGCTGGAGCGGCTCTGCCTCAGCCCGCAGTGCGGTTTTGCTTCCTGCGAGATCGGCAACAAGCTGACCGAGCTGGAGCAGTGGAACAAGCTCAAACTGGTCAAGGAGATCGCGGAGACCGTGTGGGGTGATTAAGGCATCCTGAGCAGGCAGCTTCCATTTGGGAGCTGCCTGCTTTTATTCTGCACAAATTCATCTTGCATTCCCGCTCAAATTATGGTATATACATTATACGAAACATTATTTTGAAAGAACGTCCTACCTTTTAATGATGTCGAATGCGAGGTGCCTGCCATGAACGCCGTGATCTACGCTCGTTATTCCAGCGACAACCAGCGCGAAGAATCCATCGAGGGTCAGATCCGTGAATGCACAGCCTATGCCGAAAGAAATGGCATTACCGTGGTCAGGCACTACATTGACCGTGCACTTTCTGCCAAAACGGATAATCGACCGGATTTCCAGCAAATGATTCGGGACAGTAATAAGAAGCTGTTTGAAATTGTGCTGGTCTGGAAGTTTGACCGCTTTGCCCGGAATCGTTTTGACAGTGCAAACTACAAGATGATTCTGAAAAAGAATAATGTCCACTTGATTTCGGTCATGGAACCAATTGCTGAAGGTTCGCAGGGCATTCTGGTGGAAACGTTGCTGGAGGGCATGGCAGAATACTATTCGGCTGAACTTTCCGAAAAGGTCATTCGAGGTCAGACCGAAAACGCCCTGAAAGGGAAATGCACAGGCGGCACCGGCACGATTGGATATAAAATCGACGAAGAAAAGTTCTATCGAATCGACCCGCTTGTTGCTCCATTTGTATTAGAGGCTTTTCAGCGGTACGACAATGGTGAAAAAATCGTTGAGATTCTGAACTATCTCAACGAAAAAGGCGTTCGTAATATGCTGGGTGGAAAACTGACGTGCAGCAGCATGAACACCATGTTGAAGAATCGCCGTTACATTGGAGAACTTTCTTTCCGAGATACCGTTGTGCCAGATGCGATTCCTGCCATCGTCCCGAAAGACCTGTTTGACCGTGTTCAGAAGCGTCTGGAGAAAAACAAGCGCGCACCAGCTCGCGGAAAGGCAGATGAGGAATACTTATTGACCACCAAGCTGTTCTGTGGCAAGTGTGGAGCATTGATGTTTGGCGAAAGCGGAACAAGTGCCACCGGACGAACCTACTATTACTATAAATGTGCTACTGCCAAGCGGCGCAAAGGCTGCAATAAGAAAACCGTACAGAAAGACTGGCTCGAAAGTTTGGTCGTCCAAGAGACGATGAAGCTGATTCAGGATGATGCCATGATTGAACGGATCGTTCAACTGGTTATGGATTTTCAGAACCAAGAGAACACCACGATTCCTCTGTTGGAAAAGCAGCTCCGAGAGGTGGACAGGAAACTGGACAACCTGATGAAAGCAATCGAGGAGGGCTTATTTACCCGGACGACCAAGGAGCGTCTGGATGCCTTGGAAGCTCAGAAGGATGAACTGACTGCCAAAATTGCTGACGAGAAGTTAAGAAAGCCATCTTTCAATGCCGATTTCATCCGGTTCTGGCTGATGAAATTCAGAAAGTTCGATATATCGCAGCAAAAACAGCGCAAAGCACTGATTGAGATTTTTGTGAACGCGATTTTCCTGTATGATGACCGGATGCTGATTACGTTCAACTACAAAGATGGCTCTCAAACCATCCGCTTTGAGGATGCCTTGACTGCCGCTGAAGCAGTGGGAAATAGTTCGGATTTGTCCAGCTCTGCTCGATAGAAGAAAAAGCCACGATGGGACATCCATCGTGGCTTTCTTTCATTGTCTGATTTACTTGGGCTGACGGCCGATGTAGGCGAGGATGCCGCCGTCGGCGTACAAGATCTGACCGTTCACGAAGTCGGAGGCGTGGGAGGCCAGAAAGACGCAGGGGCCGACCATATCTTCCGGGTCGCCCCAGCGGCCCGCCGGGGTCTTGGCGGTGATGAACTGGTCGAAGGGGTGACGGCTGCCGTCGGGCTGGACCTCACGCAGCGGGGCGGTCTGGGCGGTGGCGATATAGCCCGGACCCATGCCGTTGCACTGGATGTTGTACTCGCCGTACTCGGAGGCGATGTTCTTGGTCAGCATCTTGAGGGCGCCCTTTGCGGCGGCGTAGGCGGAGACGGTCTCGCGGCCCAGCTCGCTCATCATGGAGCAGATGTTGATGATCTTGCCCTCGTGCTTTTCCATCATGTCGGGCAGGACAGCCTTGGAGCAGTTGAACGCGCCGCCCACATGGACGTCGATGACCCGCATGAAGTCGGCGTGGCTCATCTCGACCATCGGCACCCGCTTCATCAGGCCGGCATTGTTGACCAGAATGTCCACCGGGCCGACCTCGGCCTTGATCTTCGCCACCATCGCGTTGACGGCGTCCTCGTCGGAGACGTCTGCGGCATAGCCGTGAGCGTCAATGCCGGCGGCTTTATAAGCAGCCATGCCCTTCTCAAGGCTGGCCTCGGAAGAGCAGTTGAAGCAGATGGTGGCACCGCACTTGGCCATACCCTCTGCGATGGAGAAGCCGATGCCGTGCGCACCGCCGGTGATGAGGGCGACCTTGCCCTTCAAATCGAAAGCCGATAGATCCATTGTATTCCTCCGTCAAAGTTAAATATTTAGCACAACGCCCCGCATCGGTCTCCCGATGCGGGGCGTTGTATGGTGTACTTGTTTAGCGCAGGTCGGTGGTAGCGATGTTGTCCATGTCGTCAAACTCCATGTTCTCGCCGCCCATTGCCCAGATAAAGGTGTAATTGGAAGTGCCTACGCCGCTGTGGATGCTCCAGGAGGGGCTGATGACAGCGTCCTCGTTGTGCATCACGATGTGGCGGGTCTGCGTGGGCTCGCCGCACATGTGGAACACCACCTGCCCCTCGGGCAGTTCAAAGTAGGTGTAGATCTCCATCCGGCGCTCATGCGTGTGGCTGGGCATGGTGTTCCAGTTGGAGCCGGGCTCCAGCTCGGTCATGCCCATGCTCAGCTGGCAGGTCTTGAGCACGTCGGGGTGGATGAACTGATTGATGGTGCGCTTATTGCAGGTCTCGACGCTGCCCAGAGGACGGTGATTTGCATCAGCCATCTTGATGAGGCGGGTCTCGTAAGAGCAATGTGCCGGAGCGGAGACCATATAGAACTTTGCCGGATGCTCGGGGTCTGCGGAAGCAAACGTAACTTCCTTGGTACCCTGGGTGATATACAGGCAGTCCTTATAGCCCAGCTCGTACTTCACACCGTCGGCCACCACGATGCCCGTGGAGTCCTTGCCGATGTTGAACATACCGATCTCGCGGCGCTCGAGGAAATAGTGGGTGCCAAAGTTGGCCCAGACGTCGATGCCCTTGTCGATGGAGACCGTCTCGTGGACAGGCATACAGCCCAGCGTGACCATGCGGTCCACATGGCTGTAGACAGCCACGACTTCATCCGCCTTGTACAGGCCGGTGATGAGCATCTCGTCGCGCATCTCCTCGGTGGTGTAGCGCTTGAAGTCTTTCCTTAGTCTCCGGTAAAACATTTAATGTCGGATCATCGTTCAAAATTCTTGAAACTGTAGCCGGTGACACATTTGCCCGTCTCGCAATATCCTTGATTGTCGTCATAATGTACCTCTTTACTCCATATTTATTGGATAAATTTACTATATTTTTACTAACTTAGTGTAACAGATTTCTTTTTATTTTTCAATTACTTTTTCAGTAAATCTTTACTAAAGTGTGGTTGACATTTTACTAAACATATGTTATCCTGTCACTATAAAGAACAAACAGACTTAGGAAAACAGGCACATCTGTACAAGTAAACACACATTTACGCATCGTACAGGTGTAAGCACATTAATTATCATGTATGATCAGGAGGACAAACATATGAAACATGCATCTGAATTAATAAAAGACTTTGAATCAGAACAGTACAATGAATTATTAACCGATATCTATGTCGATGAGCATCTGCTCGCTTATCAGAATGGCAGATATATCGCTGCTCTTCAGGAATTCATCAAAGATTTCGGAGACACAGAGGTATCTATCTTCTCCGCTCCGGGCAGAAGTGAGATTGGCGGAAACCATACTGATCATCAGCATGGTGAGGTACTAGCAACATCCATCAACTTAGATGCAATCGCAATCGTGAAGAAGCTTCCGGACATGCAGATTCGTCTTGTATCGGATGGCTATGATGAGATCGTAATTGACGGAAATGATCTTTCTCTTAAGGAAGAGGAGAAGGAAACGACAACCGCTCTGATTAAGGGTGTGCTTGCGGGAGCGAAGGAACGAGGCTACGCAGTTGGCGGATTCCAGGCATATATCACAAGTGATGTCTTAATCGGTGCAGGACTTTCCTCTTCAGCGGCCTTCGAGACAGTGATTGGAACAATTGTTTCTTATCTATATAATGATGGCACGATTGATGCAGTCACAATCGCAATTATCGGACAGTATGCAGAGAATGTGTATTTCGGAAAGCCTTGCGGATTGATGGATCAGATAGCATGTTCGGTAGGAAATCTTGTACACATTGATTTTGCAGATGTGAAGAATCCAAAGGTGGAGAAAGTAGCGTTTGACATGAATGCATACGGATACAGCCTTTGTATCACAGATACGAAGGGCTCTCATGCAGATCTGACCGCCGATTATGCAGCCATTCCGACAGAGATGAAAGCCGTTGCATCATATTTTGGCAAGGAAGTCCTCCTTGGACTTACGATTGAGGATATCTTAAGCCACGCACAGGAGCTGCGCGAGAAGCTTGGTGATCGCGCCGTATTGCGAGCCTTGCATTTCTTATGTGAGGATGTGCGTGTAGAAGAGGAAATAGATGCGTTAAAGGCAGGTAATATCGATGCATTCCTGCAGAAGGTAAAGGAATCCGGCGATTCTTCGTTCAAATATCTGCAGAATGTCTACACAAGCCATGATGTGATGCATCAGAACGTGTCACTGGCGCTGGCGGTCAGCGAGATCGCGCTTGCAGGTGGAGCTGGCGTTGCCCGTGTGCATGGCGGTGGATTCGCAGGTACGATTCAGGCATTTGTGAAAAACGAGGCTGTATCCGGATATCGTGCAGCGATGGACCGGTTGTTCGGTGCAGATGCGTGCAAGGTGCTTAAGATCCGTAAGTATGGTGGTATGAAGGTGCTGGCGTAATTTTTGTATATAAAATCGCTGGTTTAGATGAAACGGACGTTTTGCTTGTAAAATAAGATGGAAGATAAAGAATGGAGGAATCACTATGATTACAGATCTGATTCGTGAATTAGTGATATATGGTAAGAACAATGGTCTGATCTGCGAGGCAGATGAGGTGTATGCGACGAACCGTCTGCTGGAGTTGTTTGATGTAATGGAGTATGAGGAGAACCCGGAGATTACAGAGTCAAGAGCTGTCTGTGAGATTTTAGAGGACATGATGACATATGCGCATGAAAATGGCATCATGAAAGAAGATACCATAACAGCAAAGGATTTGTTCGATACGAAGATTATGGGCTGTATTACGCCACCGCCAAGTGTGGTACGGGCAGAATTCGCGAAGCGTTATGCGGAAAGCCCGAAGGAAGCAACCAATTATTATTACCAGTTTAGTCAGGCGACGAACTATATCCGGAAAGACCGTATCGCAAAAGATGAGAAATGGGTGACTGACACTGAATATGGTCCGATCGACATCACGATCAATCTGTCCAAACCGGAGAAGGATCCGCGCGATATCGCGAAGGCCGGACAGGCGAAGAAATCCGGATATCCGGCTTGCCTGCTTTGCAAGGAGAATGAAGGCTACGCAGGACATTTCTCACACCCGGCAAGACAGAATCACCGTGTGATTCCAATCAAGCTGGATGGACAGAACTATTATTTACAGTATTCGCCATATGTATATTACAACGAGCATTGCATCATCTTCAATGAGCAGCATATCCCAATGAAGATTGATTATGCGGTGTTCCGCAAACTTTTGGATTTTGTCAGACAGTACCCACATTATATGGCTGGTTCCAATGCAGACCTTCCAATCGTCGGTGGTTCGATCCTGAGCCATGACCATTTTCAGGGTGGTGGCTATGTGTTCGCAATGGCAAAGGCAGATTATGAGCGTAAGTTTGTGATTCCGGGATTTGAGAGTGTCACAGCCGGTATTGTGAAATGGCCGATGTCAGTCATCCGTCTGCAGGGCGATGATATGGAAGTGATGGCGAAAGCTGCCGACCATATCCTTACAAGCTGGCGGGCATACACGGATGCGGATGCATTTATCTTCAGTGAGACGGACGGTGTCCCACACAATACGATTACACCGATTGCGCGGATGCATGACGATAAGCTCGAATTGGATCTTGTACTCCGTAACAACATTACAACCGAGAAATGTCCGTGGGGCGTTTATCATCCATCGGCAGACCTGCATCATATTAAGAAGGAAAATATTGGTCTGATCGAGGTTATGGGACTTGCCGTACTTCCAGCACGTCTGAAGGGCGAGATGGCAGAATTATCCAAGGCAATATTAGCAGGCGAGGATATCCGCAAGAATGCACTCATTGAGAAGCACGCAGACTGGGTAGATTCATGGATTGGCAATTATGAGATTACCGCGGAGAATATCACAGAGATCCTGCACGACGAGATCAGCAAGGTATTCGTAAAGGTACTTGAATGTGCAGGCGTATATAAGCGGACAGAAGAGGGACAGGCTGCGTTTATGCGGTTTGTGGATTCTTTGTAGGAATAAGGACTGAACATTCTGATAATTATAGTTTTGATTGTGGATATGATTATTAGATGTGATTATATAGGGCTTTTTAGAAATTATGGTGGAGACAGGAATGCGGTTTATGAAGGCATTCCTGTTTTCGCTTTATGAATTCCTGCTGGCAGGCTGAAATTTTAATCAGTAGCAAATTTTCTGTTTGGAGCAAGTACATGAAAAAAGAAGAGAATACTCCAAACGCGGACTCAAACGGACTCAAATTGCATAAAATAAAAAATCCGTAAAGCTAGTATTATCAATGCTTTACGGAGAATAAAAAAGAGCGCGAGACGGGGATCGAACCCGCGACCCCCTCCTTGGCAAGGAGGTGCTCCACCGCTGAGCCACTCGCGCAT
>ENA-ORCP01003233-ORCP01003233.1-human-gut-metagenome-genome-assembly--contig:-NODE-3233-length-12322-cov-3.518742_pt1 | contig 12322 bp, 11 predicted proteins | sample MGYA00242990_ERZ507991 | MGnify/ENA primary metagenome ERZ507991 (study PRJEB26167, sample SAMN06115496) | human gut metagenome | host: Homo sapiens | place: China:Henan | collected 2015-05-07... | reverse complement strand
CCGGCACATGATATCAGGGCAGTTAAAAGGGGAAACAATTGGGATATGATTTATTAAGGTGCGAGTATGGAAAAAAACATACATGTTATACTAATGTTAGGCTACCGTTAGGCAAAAACGACAAAAGTGCTCAAGTAATATGTGAAAAATCCCGGAGGTTGCAACTCCGGGGTTTTTCTATTTTGTGGTTACAGGATGGATTGATCTCCCCGGCCTGAACTAGGCGTGGATGCTGTCCGGGATACTGATGCTCCCAGGAATCTTCCGCAGATTCGTTCATCAGATATGCTTATCAAGCAAACGGTAACTGGAAAATTTCTGAATTTTTTTTCTGAACTATATTTTCTTATTTGACACCCATAACGTTACACGGTATAATATAAATATGATTAAATCATTTGCACACAAAGGCTTAAGGGAATTTTATGAAAGTGGTTCCAAGAAGGGAATCCAACCAGAGCATGCGCCAAAACTAGGAAGAATGCTTGATCGTCTTGATGCAAGTATAAGTCCACAGGATATGAATTTACCAGGATATCGATTACATCCTCTGAAAGGAGATAAACAGGATATGTGGGCTGTTACTGTTAATGGCAACTGGAGATTAACATTTTATTTTGAAGGGCAGGATGCGTATCTCCTAGATTACCAAGATTATCATTAGAAGGAGGAACATGTATGACCAATAGAAAACCAACACATCCGGGAGCTGTCCTCCTGGAAGATGTTATAAAGCCGCTGGGTCTCACCATCACAGAGGCTGCCAAAATGCTTGGGGTCAGTCGAAAGACATTGTCAGAGTTTGTAAATGAAAAAGCAATGCTAAGCCCTGATATGGCAATTCGCATCGCGAAAGCAACGAATACTTCTCCAGAGAGCTGGATGAATATGCAACAGAAATTGACACTATGGGAAGCTGAACAGCATCTTCCAGAAAATGTCATTCCATTTCCATCTGTGCACTCTGAAGAGGCCGCTGCATTACAAATGTAATAATAAATGGGGCTGTCGCCTAGCAAAAACATTGCTAATGCGACAGCCTCGTTGTACTTGGTCCATGAAATGGGTTGCAAGTTTTGCTAGAAATATGCCCTGTACAAAATGTCCGCTTAGATATCCGGCTCAAGCAGCACCGTCTAATTGCGCAACATGGCAGGCGGTTTGCCCCTCTGCGTAGGGACTGTGACCCTCCGATTACATAAATTTATATCTTTTGAGACATTTTTATAAACAACGCACCATTACAATGTACCGGTATATTAAATCAGAAAAAATGAACTTAGAGCCAGAAAAGGTGAGATTTATGTGTTTGCGCACTGTTTGCGCCCGCAAACACAAGCATCAATCGGCATGTAAACTCCTTTCTTTATCTGGGTTTCGAGAGATGACAGGAGGTTCAAATCTGGTTGCCGCCTCTCTTATGAGAGCCTCAGAATCCTTTGTTTATAAGGACTCTGGGGTTTTTGTTTTACCAGAAAAAGTATGCAAAATATATGCGGGCAAGCGGGACGCAAACAGATTGAGGAAGGAGCATCGAAAAAAAGAAATATAGAGACATAAGTACTTGAAGTCCTAAAAAAAGTGTACTATAATAATAAATATCCCGCACTGACATATGTGCAGCGCGGGACATTTTTAGAAATGGACACATCAGCAGTTAAAAGCGATAAAGTGCTTAAAAATAAAATACGTGCTTAAAAGGTGATGATTTGGTTTTGCCAGCATTTGGATATTGAATGATGCAGTCTGGAACAGTTGGTTCGCGGTTCATATTCGATATAGAAAGGCAGGGCTGAATCTACATGAAAATAATATTTTGGGGGAGAAAATTATGTCATTCAATTACAAAAGTTTACTTCCGACACCGGCGCAGATCAAGGCGGAATTTCCGCTGACACCGGAGTGCGTAGAGTTAAAAGCGGCAAGAGATAAAGAGGTTGCGGATGTTATCACGGGAAAGAGCAAAAAGTTCCTCGTGATCATTGGACCGTGCTCCGCGGACCGCGAGGACGCTGTATGTGAGTACATGAGCCGTCTCGCCAAGGTAAATGAGCAGGTTAAGGATAAGCTGGTTATCGTACCGCGTGTATACACAAATAAGCCGCGTACCACAGGCGGCGGATACAAGGGAATGCTTCATCAGCCGGATCCGGAGAAGAAGCCGAATATGTACGAAGGACTCGTTGCGATCCGTAAGCTTCATATGCGCGTGATCGAGGATTATGGATTCACGACAGCCGATGAGATGCTGTATCCGGAAAACTACAGCTACCTTTCCGATGTACTTTCCTATGTCGCGATCGGTGCGCGTTCTGTTGAGAACCAGCAGCACCGCCTTGTATCCAGCGGTATGGACGTTCCGGTTGGAATGAAGAACCCGACCAGCGGTGATCTCGGGGTTATGTTAAATGCGGTCTATGCTGCCCAGCATGGCCACGATTTTATTTACCGTACATGGGAAGTTGAGACAAAGGGTAATCCGCTGGCGCACACGATCTTAAGAGGCGCAGTCAGCAAGCACGGTCAGTGCCTGCCGAACTACCATTATGAGGATCTGGAGCTTCTCTACAGCCTGTATCAGGAGCGGGAGCTGTTGAACCCGGCCTGCATTGTTGACGCTAACCACTCCAACTCCAACAAGCGTTACATGGAGCAGATCCGTATCGTGAAGGAAGTTCTTCACAGCCGCCGTCACTCGGAGGAGATCCACAACTTCATCAAGGGCGTTATGGTTGAGAGCTACTTAGAGCCGGGCAGTCAGAAGATCGGCGAGCATATTTACGGAAAATCCATCACGGATCCATGTCTTGGATGGGATGATACGGAGAAGCTGATCTATGACATTGCGGATGAGATCAAATAAGAGATAGAAATTGCCGGTGCCGGCACATGAAATGTGTGCTGGGAACGGGAAATAGAGTAAATATTAAGCCATCGGGATGAAAGTGAAAATTATCATTCCGGTGGCTTTTTATAGTCGTGCATCTGGAAGAAGCTGCCGGCAGCAGGTCCTAGACGTTAGCAGTCTGGGCTGCTTTTGATGAGAACTCTCTCTCATAAAAGAAGATATACTGCTGCAGCACACCGGAGAACCCCGGATATTTCGAGAAATTTTCTTCGATCAGCGCCTCGCAGAGCCGTGATTCGGGAATATGACTGGTGCAGCGGCTTTTCGGGGCATACTCCCGCAGCAGGATCTTTTTGATCCAGGTGTCCACCGGGAAGGCACCGATATGGTGCAGACCGAAGAGGCAGATGCAGTTGGCAACTTTGACGCCTATTCCGTAGCAGGAGAGAAGAGCTTCCATGGAGTCGGAGTAATTCAGTCCCCGCAGACGGTCAAGATCCATCTTTCCGGAGCAAACGTCTTCGCAGGTCCGCTTGATATACTTGGCACGGTAACCGAGTTTTAAGGCGAGGAGATCATCCAGGGAGGCGTGGTTTAACTCTTCAGGAGTTGGAAACGCATAATAATATCCGGAAGACAACTCATACCGCGTTCCATATTTCTCACTCAGCGCCTCCACTAGCGCTCGGATCGCCGGAATTGTCTTTTGTTGTGAGATAATAAAGGTGATGATCATCTCCCAGAGATCCTGGTTCAGGATCCGTATTCCACTGCCGAAAGCCGCCGCTTTTGAAAGATATTCATCCGCAGGGTCAACAGCGCGGATATAAGCACCATAATCCGTCCCAAGATCAAAATAATGATCCCAGAATGCAAACTCGTCATTGGGACAGTGAAAAATCACCTCATCTCTATTCTGATCCACAATAAGAAAATGTCCGCCGCTGATGACCCGGTAAGCCGTCTGTGGATCATTCGGGGCACAGGGAATCATACGGAAACACTGACCGGAGTCGGCGATCTGGCGGAGGTTGAAGTTCTTTAAGTTTTTTGTAATCATAGAGTACCTCCTGGCTGGTCAGCGGGTCTGCCTAGGAACAAAAGAAACTTTTAAAGTCATTCCCATTCCTTCGGCAAGGCGCTGAAGCAGTTTGATAGATGGATTTCGACTTCCGTTTTCCAGACGGCTGATCTCAGTCTGGTTGATTCCTGTTCTTTCGGAAAGTTCTTTTTGCGTCATGTTCTGACTGATTCTGGCATCGATAATTGCCCGGATGATATCCATTTCCGGTTGAATCTCGTCATATGCGGCGGAAAAATCTGGATTTTGCATTTTCTGTTTTTTATATTCCTGAAGTGTCATGCATGTCCTCCTCTGAATATAGTTTCTTTTTCTCAAAAGTGCGGTCGATAATTCTTTCTTTGGTGTTTTGTGTGTCTCCTTATATGATATGAGATATATCTCAACAAGTCAATAGAATTGTAATTTAGAAATAAAAAAGGTTAATAAATCATGAATCAAAAGATTTGATAAAGATTAAAAGAACCAGATTAAAACGAATTGAACATCAGAAGAATATTTATGAAATAAAAAAGAAAGTTGTCTCCCGCCAAATTTAGAGATGGCGGGAGACAAAAAATTATTCAGCAAGTGCCTTCTTGTTCGCTTTCGCCTGGAACTTTTCGTTCTGGATAATAAAGCGCTCGTGGCGGCCTCCGCCGATCTTTCCTTTGGCGTCGTAAGCGGCAACATCGAATACGAGACGACGTCCGTCTACCTCGACAAGTTCAGTCTCGCACCATACGGTCATTCCAAGTGGTGTCGGTGCGTCGTGTGTTACGTTTAAGAGTGTACCCACAGTACCGCAGCCCTCGTCGAGCTGATCAGCAACGCTCATCCAGGCGGTCTTTTCCATTAAAGCGGTCATAGCCGGTGTCGCGAACACGTCGAGTGTGCCGCTTCCCATTGTTTTTGCGGAGTTTGCGTCAGAGACAACAACCTCCTGTCTTCCTTTTATTCCAGTTTCCAGCATAAGTTTGTCCTCCATGATTAAATGAATACCGTAACTGTTCAGTACCCTCACAGTTACGCGCAAAAATCCATTCCAAATCGGCTGTGCCGATAGGATTTTTGCCTTCTAGTCTAAGTTTTCTTACGGTCAGCGCAGTAAATGCGCAGACCTACTGAATACCACAGTTTACAATACCGGAGATCCTGACAGTGACAGCAAAGATCCGGGATTTAAACCGGGAAAGTGTGATCAGCGCGGCGTTATCCTGCCTGACACTGACATATAAAGTATAGAATACTCATACATAAATTGCAAGAAAAGACTTACTGGTCTGTGATCATTTTTTTCAGATTCTCAAAAAGTTCCAGATCGGATTTTGTCACGCGGATGTTGGAGGCAAGTTCCTTGCCGTCCGGTTCGATAACCTTAAATTCGATGATCATGTTTTCCTGAATGCCATGTTTGTAGACCGCACGCCAGAAAGCCGGGAATTTCGGGTGGTTTCTGGTAAAGGTTTGCCAGGAGTTTTTGAACTGCAGAAACATCATTGGGTTTATACTCAAAATATCTTCCTCTTTCCTAAAATTGTGTTTCAGGTAGTCACGCAGCGGGTCGGATGGACGCCGATGCCACTGTTTGCGCAAGGCACGAACAGTAACATGCTGATGGATTCCAGTATAAAATATTTGAGCAGGAATTGCAAGATATGGGAATAGTATGCTACAATTAGCACTGAGAAAGTGGTTACTGTATACGAATAGGAATTATCTGAACTGAAAATTCCGTACAATACAGTGGTGGATTTTACCGATTTGGAATGCGAAGCATCGGGAAAACGATGGTCAGGCAGTCTATGAGGATATGTCACTTGTCGGGAATACCTTTGGAATAAGTGCCTGCAATATGCTGCTTGTACAGCTGAAAAAATACATACAGAGTATTGATAAGCACGCAATGGTGTACAGAATAAAAAACGATACATTCTGTATCGAGCTTTCAAAGTTTGATAATGAAAAGCTGAGAGAAAAAATCGGCAATGCTGAAAAACGCTTCCTTGAAATATGGAAATTCGGAGAAAATGAAACACTTATTTCCGTAAAGATGTGCAGAATAAATTTCCCCGATGATATGTCATCATATGAAACGCTGAACAATTTTATAAACTATTTCCGTAATGATAAGTCAGGCATAAAATTCAGAAATGCCTCCGAATATGACTTTGAACAAATAAAGCGTTCAAGAATGATAATGGAAGTGCTTGAACACGTTGACTATAAAAATTCCATACACGTTATGTATAAGCCTGTGTATTCCGTCAGAGAGCGCAGAGTAACATCTCTTGAAGCGGTAGTGCAGATATACGATGAAAAGCTTGGCTTTATTGACAGAGCAGAGTTTGTATCCGCAGCGGAAACAATGGGCAATATAAATAAGATACTGAACGCTGCGTTTGAAAAGATATGTGCTTTTATCAGAGAATATGACCCTGCAAAATACGGCATTGAATATATCGGTATAGAGATTTCCGAGCATCAGTGCAAGCAGCTGGATAAAATGCAGAATATGATAAATGCTTTTGATGAATATAGAGTAGACCCGAGTATGATAAGGATAATAGTTTCCGAGTATACAATTTCAAGAGCAGCATATTCTGTTGTAAATGCCATTGAAAAGTTGGAAAAGAGAGGCGTAAAAGCCTGCCTTGATAATTATGGCAGCGGTTATTCAAATATATCATATGTGTATAATATACCGTTCAGTGTGGTTAAAATAAGCAGCAAGGTCGTACACTCATCATTAAATAATCCTAAGGCAAATATCACGCTTGAAAGCACTTTTTCGCTCATTAAGTCACTTGGTATGAAAACTGCGGCGGAAGGTGTTGAAAATGCCGATAACTATGAAAAGGTTGCGGAAATGTCCTGTGATTATATTCAGGGCGGGTATGTTTCAAAGCCTCTCTATGCAGAAGATATAATTACTTTTATAAGAGGATTTAAGCCTCCGTTCGCAAAGGAGGTACACAATGCAGTATAATTTTACTTTAGAATATGTTGCAATTGCTATCCTGATGATCCTTATGCTTGTTTTCGGCGGAAAAAAGCTTAACGGCATAATTACTTCAAAATCATACTATATACTGACAGTTGTTGTATTTCTGAATGCGGTGGCCTGTATAATCGTGTTCAGAGTGAATGCCTGTGCAGAAATGTTCGTGCCTGCTGCACTGTATATAATAAATCTGACATTCTGCCTTCTCCACGCATTTATAACACCTGTCTTTGCAACGTATGTGCTTCAGCTTGCAAATATAAATGTCAATCCGCCAAAGCGCAGAGCAGCATTGCTTATGCCATATATGATTGTTGCGGCATTGACATTGTCCTCACCGTTCACAAAAGCGATTTTCTATGTTGATGAAAACAATAAATGCTGCTTCGGAAAGCTTTATCCGATTATGTATGTGCTTGCGTACGGTTATCTTATATTCAGCATTGCAATAGCTGTCGTGTTCAGAAAAAGGCTTGGAAAGCCTAAGTTTGTGAGTGTTCTGGTCTATGTACTTGTGACATTGACTGCACAGATATTTCAGACCATATATCCGCAGCTGATACTTGTTCCGTTTGCAACAGCAGTTTGTATTGTCGTTATTTATTATAACGTTCAGAACCCTGATGAGTATTTTGACAATACTACCGCATTCAGAAAAGATGCATTCTTCGGAATAGCAAAGTCATTTTATGATTATGAGGAAAAGTTCCGGATAATTTCCGTGCGCATACATTTTATCGGTGATCTTTACAGATCATTTGGTGATGAACGTGTCGATTCGCTGTTGAAACTGGTGGTTTCGGAGCTGAGATCGCTTTCACATAACGGTATGGTTTTCCGTGCTTCAAACGAAACGTTTATGGTAAAAATAAACGGGGACGATGAGAATAACTCAGCAGAGATGATCGAAAGGCTGGAAAGACGATTCAAAAAACGCTGGAAATGCAGCGACGCCTCCGCACATCTCCATGCAAGCTTCGGATTGATAAAATGCCCGTCAGATGCAGAAAATATAGGCGAGCTTGCAGATCTTATCAACTTTATGTGCGAGTCTGATGCTGAAGCAGGGGATGTTATACATTCCAAGAGCTTTGAAAAGGTAAAGCAGAACAGAAAAATACTTAATGCTGTCAAAGAAGCTGTCCGTAACGGAAGCTTTAAGGTGTATTATCAGCCTATCTACTCAGTGGACAGCAAGCGTATCACTGCAGCAGAAGCGTTGATAAGACTTTATGATGAGGAGCTTGGGTTTATTTCACCTGATGTGTTTATCCCGCTTGCGGAAAAGGAAGGCTACATTATAAGAATAGGAAGATTTGTATTTGAGCAGGTCTGCAGCTTTATTGAGAAAAACGACCTGCAAAAAATGGGTATAGAGTATATCGAGGTAAATCTTTCGGCAGTCCAATGTATGCAGTACAGTCTTGCAGATGACTTTCTGAATATAATGAAAGAACATTCCATCGATCCGTCACAGGTGAATTTCGAGCTTACGGAAACATCTGCGATAATATCCTGCCGTTCTGTTGACAGAAACATAAAAGTGTTCAATGAGCAGGGAATACCGCTCTCGCTTGATGATTACGGCACAGGCTATTCAAATATATCCTATATCTATAATATACCATTTAAATATATAAAGGTGGATAAGGGTATACTCTGGTCAGCAATGAAGAATGAGAAAGCCTTTATAACATTGAAAAATGTAGTTGATATGTCAAAGCAGCTTGGTATGAAGCTGATAGTCGAGGGTGTCGAAACAGCAGAGCAGGTAGCAATGCTCCGTGGACTTGGCTGCGACTATTTTCAGGGCTATTATTTTTCAAAAGCGGTCAGCGGTGATGAATTTATAAGCTATATCAACGGCTTTGAGCTTCCTGCCTGCTGTATGTAATATTGATTGCCAATAAAATCCATTAAAAAATATTGTATAAATGCACAAAAAGAGGGGATATTATTCGTCCCCTCTTTTTTTCAAATGTATTGACATGGCAGGGAAAATCTGATATAATATAAACACTTTAATGCTTTAAAGCTTGTCAGCTTTTTGATGATAAAGCAAAATAAAAAGTGGGGTATAAAAATGTTATATGTTATTCTCGTGGTTTACCTTGCCGTGATGATAGGCATAGGTGTTTATTGCCGGAAGCAGACATCGTCCGTGTCTGACTTTGTGCTTGGCGGAAGAAACGTAGGCGGCTGGTTCACAGCATTCGCATACGGTACATCATATTTTTCCGCAGTAGTATTTATAGGCTATGCAGGACAGTTCGGCTGGAACTATGGTGTTTCTGCCGCATGGATAGGCATAGGAAATGCAGTAATAGGCTCAATGCTTGCATGGATGGTTCTCGGAAAGCGTACAAGAATAATGTCCAAGCAGCTCAATGCATCAACAATGCCTGAGTTTTTTGAAAAGAGATACGATTCCAAACCGCTTAAAACCGTGTCTGCGGTAATAGTGTTCATCTTCCTTATCCCTTATACAGCATCGGTTTATAACGGACTTTCACGTCTTTTCAGTATGGCATTCAAAATACCGTATTCAGCTTGTATAATCGGTATGGCAGTTCTTACAGCTGTTTATGTTATCCTCGGCGGCTATATGGCAACAGCAATAAACGACTTTATACAGGGAATAATAATGCTCATAGGTATTGCCGCAGTAGTGTTCTACGTTATACATAATCAGGGCGGACTTACAAGCGCACTTTCACAGCTCGGACAGATAACCGATACAGGTGTAGCGGAAAACACACTTAACTCCTGCTTCGGACCTGACCCGATAAACCTCTTCGGTGTAATAATACTGACCTCCCTCGGAACATGGGGACTTCCGCAGATGATACAGAAATTCTATGCAATAAAGGACGACTCCGCAATAAAAAGAGGTACAGTTATCTCAACTCTGTTTGCAATTGTGGTAGCAGGCGGTTCATATCTTATGGGCGGCTTCGGCAGACTTTACGGCGCAGCAGATGAAACACTCGCAGCAGAAACAGGCAGAACCTTCATAGAAAAAGGGTCAAACGGCAAGCTTATCTATGACTCCATAGTACCTGCAATGTTACAGTCAGCACTTCCCGAAATACTCATAGGAATAGTTGTGGTGCTTGTGCTTTCAGCGTCAATGTCAACGCTTTCATCGCTGGTTCTCACATCAAGCTCAACGCTTACAATCGACCTTATCAAACCGTTTATGAAAAAGGAAATGACCGATAAAAAGCAGATCCTCATAATGAGAATACTTATCGCCGTGTTCCTTATCATCTCGGTAGTGATAGCAATGAACCCGAACGCATATATTTCAACACTTATGTCAATCTCATGGGGCGCACTTGCAGGTGCATTCCTTGCCCCGTTTATGTACGGACTTTTCTCAAAGAAGGTCACAACACAGGCAGTATGGGCAAGCTTCATTTCAGGCATCGGCATTACAGTTGTGCATATGATAATATTCAGCCTCGGCTTCTTCCCCGAAGCAACAAAAGCCGCAGCATCATTGAAGCTTAATATGGCATCACCGATAAACGCAGGCGCAATAGCAATGATATTCGGACTTATCATCGTTCCGATAGTAAGTGCCGTAACAAAAGTCAAGGACAGCGAAAGAGTAGAGAAGCTGTTTGACGAATGTGGTTTTAATAAGTAAGAAAGAACCGGATCGGCATTTAAGTCGGTCCGGTTTTTTTAGCAGGGATTTTGTTTTTATTTTTTATTTTGGCAGCGGCTTTGAAATTTGCTTTGAGCTGCAGCATTCTGTTGCCGCTGCGTCGTTGATTTGCTGCCGACCATAGCAGATCAGAGTGTGTTGCCCCTGAACATAGCATCGTGGGAAATGAAAACAGCATGAGAAATGGACGGTATACTTTCACCCTGCTGAGAAGCGGTAGGCGACATAAGCGCACCCGTCGCACAGAAAAGAATATTTTTCAGTTCACCCGAGCGAACCTTGTTAAGAAAATATCCGCAGAGAACAGAAGCGGAGCAGCCGCAGCCCGAACCGCCCGCATGAACGTCCTGTTCTTCACGGTCGAACATCATCATTCCGCAGTCACGGTGAACTTTGGAAATGTCAATGTTTTCGCCCCTGAGAAGCTCAATAAGCAAGCTGCTGCCAACAGTACCCAGATCACCTGTTATGATAGCGTCAAAATCGGAAGGCTCCATTGAAGTGTCGTCAAGAAAATTTTTTATAACGTAAGCCGCAGCAGGAGCCATAGCCGCTCCCATATTGTTAGCGTCGGTAACACCAAGGTCAACGATCCTGCCGATAGTTACAGCCCGTACATAAGGGGGCGCAGCCTTGGGGGACAGAATAACGGCACCCGAAGCCGTGCAGGTCCATTGAGCCGTTGGAGTGCGTACTCCGCCATAGGCGAGGGGAAATCGGAACTGCCTTTCCGCAGAGCAGAAGTGGGAGGAGGTGATAGCCGCAACCCGTCCCCCAAGACCGCTGTCGGTGAGCAGCGAAGCAAGAGCCAGCCCCTCCGACATAGTTGAGCAAGCACCGTAAATTCCGAAAACAGGAATATCAAAGTCTCTTAAACCGTATGTTGAACTGATGCATTGATTGAGCAGATCGCCCGCAAACATATAGTCAATGTCACCTGATGAAAGACCGCCCTTTGAAAGTGCCTTTGAAAGTGTGCGTTTCAGAAGCTCACTTTCGCCCTTTTCCCAGGTTTTCTGACCGAAGTAGCCGTCATTTTCAATTTCGTCAAAATATTTTGCCATAGGACCTTCGCCCTCTTTTTTGCCGACAACAGCAGCAAAGCTGTGGACAGACGGCGGGTTTTCCATAATAAATGTATTTCGTGAGATCTTATTTGCCATAACTGCCTCCAAAGGTTATTAGTACTATATGTATTTTTCCACGGCAGTCTGTATTTATGCGGAAATAATAGGTGATTAACATAATTTTTTGTGCGTTGATATGTATGATTACTGCAGAATTAACGTATTTTAAGATGAAGAAAAACTTTTTTTGTGTATATAGTACATATTTTCTCATTAAATAAAAAAATATTGTTATATTAGTTGAAAAAAATAAATCATTGTGGTATAATAGTTTTAATTTGTGGCTGGACGAATCAGCCAAGTACGAAAGGATGAACAAAGTTTGAAAGAACTTATTCTTGTAACTTCTCCTCCGGCTTGCGGAAAAACTTTTATTTCCAAGGAGCTTGCCAAGCACCTGAAACACGTTGTTTATCTTGATAAGGACACACTTATTGTTCTTTCTAAGCAGATCTTCGTCGTTGCAAATGAGGAGTATAACAGAAGCTCGGATTTCTTTGAAAAGTATATCCGTGATTATGAATATTACGCAGTAGTCTTCCCCAAAAACTTTCATCAGGCATTGGTAAAGGCAGGGAAAGAACCGGAGGACATACGGGTCATTGTTGCT
>ENA-ORCP01003231-ORCP01003231.1-human-gut-metagenome-genome-assembly--contig:-NODE-3231-length-12331-cov-3.099478_pt1 | contig 12331 bp, 12 predicted proteins | sample MGYA00242990_ERZ507991 | MGnify/ENA primary metagenome ERZ507991 (study PRJEB26167, sample SAMN06115496) | human gut metagenome | host: Homo sapiens | place: China:Henan | collected 2015-05-07... | reverse complement strand
TGCTGTGCGAGCTATACGGCAAGGACAATATCGACGATACCATAAGCGAGCTCGGATATACCCTCTGATTGTCGAACGTAAATAGCATTTAAATATTGCCCGATACGAGCAGAAATCATTAATTCAGATCTTTAGCTCGGATCAAGAGGTGATAATTAAAGAATATAATATCGCTCCGGTGTGATTTTCACAGACGGTTCATTTTTGAGAATCGTCGAAAAATCACACCGGAGCGTTATTTTTTCAAAAAGAAAATCTCGGGTACCGAGCAGATATAAATGCATTCATGCAAGCTCGAGCATATCCGTTTATACTATACAAAAAAATGTGAGCTAAACTGCAGCGATGAAATCTTATAATGTAAAGCAAGTCTAAAAATTCACACGCAGGCAAACACAAGCTCCTGTTAAAGACAGCCTCATATTACCGGCAGGGACAAATATACAGTCGCCGCATTTAAACGAAAGAGCGCTGTGCGGCGCTTGATATGTGTCGTCCGCGCCTATCGCAGCAGCAAACGATATACTGTCGCGGGAATCAAAGCCCGAGTATGATCCCGCATTACGGTCATTATCGCGTTCGGCGCGAAGCTCTCCGCTGCCGTCTATGCACAGCAACACCGACGCAGAATTCTCTTCCGTCGGCAGCAAGGTGCCGGAATACTCCGTGCCGTCTGCGACGGCGGCAGTCTTTGCTTCAATGCGAGTAACACAAAAATATTGCGTCCTGCATATTTCCGTAATGCCGCTCCAGACAGGATGCCGATACAGCGGCTTGATCGCGCGTCCGTCAAGTACCGCAACATCAAGAGCGCTGTCTATATGCAGCGGACGCAATTTCCCGTCCTTATCCTTACGTCCGTAATCCCACAGCCGATACGTAACATCTGAGCTCTGCTGTATCTCGGCAAGTACTATTCCCCCGCCTATGGCGTGTACAGTACCCGGCTCTATCAGGAATGCATCTCCGCGCTTAACCGGAACATATCGCAGATATCGCCCGAGCCCACCGCGTTCGGCAGCCTCACGAACCAGCTGTCGTGTAAGCGGGCGGTCAAATCCGAGCACGAGCTGCGCGCCGGGCTGCGCCTCGAGGATATACCACATCTCGGTCTTGCCGTGCTGTTCCTCATGCGAGATTGCATACGCATCGTCCGGATGCACCTGAACCGACAGATCGCTCTGCGCGTCTATCAGCTTTATCAGTATCGGCAGTTCGTTTTCTTTGCCGAGCAGCGACGGATACTCGGACAAAACATCGCCGAGCAGTCTGCCGGTAAAGCAGCCGCTCGCAACGGTACTCTGTCCCGACGGGTGGACAGAGCATTCCCATGTTTCTCCGAGCTGCGGAATGTCGGCACGCTTCCCGTACAGCCGAGCAAGACTGTTCCCTCCCCATATACATGACTTATAATACGGTGAGAGCAGAAACGGCGCGGCGATCATACCCGTTTGTTCGAGATTCGGACAAGCATCCGAACGCTGCCCATGCCCGCATGTGCTGCGTCGCTCAGACATGAATAATGTATCCGTCCTTACGTGGCAGGCGCGCATCCGGCTCGACGGCGGGATAGCCGATAGCTATGCTGCCCACGCCGCGCAGCGATTCGGGCAGCTTCCACTCGGCGAGCAGCCGCTTGCCGTCTTCGCTGTCGAATATTTCGCGTTCGCGATGCACCCATACAGTACCGAGTCCGAGTGAATGTGCGGCAAGCATCATATTTTCAAGCACACAGCTTGCGTCCTCTACATATGTCGGTCGGCTGCTGTCGGCAAGCACGAGAATAATTACCGGCGCACCGTAATATGGGTCTGTATCCGAACCGAGAACCGCGGCATTCAGCTTTGATACTCTATCGCGGTATGCCTTGCTCTCGACCGCGATAATTACCGGAGACTGTCTGCCCATTCCTGTAGGTGCGCCTGTTCCTGCTTCAAGCACGGCATTGAGCAGCTCACGCGGTATTGCGTCGCTTTTGTATGCGCGGATGCTTCTGCGTGAATTAATGACATCTAAGGTCTCATTTTTCATACAACATTCCTCCTTACGACAAGGTGATCTATTCAAGCTGATTCTATCACAAGCTGCGTATAAAATCAAGTCTTTTCCGACTGCAAGCAGCTCTGTTTTTCTTGACTGTACAGTATATTTGTGATAAAATACGATGAGATATTTTACCGAGCTGCCGCAGCTGCGGCGGGATAAAAAAATTATTACACTGAAAACAACTCTTACATGATCATTCGGGTACGGCGATATGAGGTTTGATTTTAACAGCTTTTATACAGGAACATGCTTTGATGCACATAAATATCTCGGCGTGCACGCAGAAGCGGGCGGATATATCTTCCGTGTCTATGCCCCGTCCGCGCGCTCGGTAGCCATCATCGGTGAATGGAGCAATTGGCAGCCCTGTCCCGCGCATCGCGGCGAGGGCGGCGTTTGGGAATACTACGACGAGCGCGCCGAGTGCGGAATGATGTATAAATACGCGGTACTCGGAGCGGACGGTGTGCTTCGCGACAAGGCAGACCCGTATGCACGCAGAGCCGAGCTCGGAGGCGGCGGTGCCTCTATAATATCTGCCGCGCCGAGCTATGAGTGGCAAGACGGGGAGTGGATGTCCGCACGCTGTTCGGGCGAAGGATATATGCCGCGCGGCAAGCGTCACACCGATGATAAGCGACATTCACATACCCATGCCGGTATATCGGACGCAGACCGCTCCGCGTGCGATGCAAGTATTGCTAAGCGCGCTGACGGTCCGATAAATATCTACGAGCTTCACGCCTCCGCATTCAGACGCAAGCCGGACGGCGGACTGTATAATTACGCCGAGCTTGCACAGCTACTCGTTCCGTATCTCACCGAATGCGGCTACAACTATCTTGAACTCCTGCCGATTGCCGAATATCCGTGTGACAGCTCGTGGGGATATCAAGCGACCGGATTCTTTGCTCCTACCGCACGCTACGGCACGCCAGAGCAGCTGTGTGTCTTCATCGACCGATGCCACGCTGCGGGAATCGGTGTACTGCTTGATTTCGTCCCGGTGCATTTTGCTGTTGACGGCTACGGTCTCGAGCATTTCGACGGAACTGCGCTCTACGAATACCCGAGCGGAGATGTGGGCATCAGCGAATGGGGCAGCTGCAACTTTATGCATGCACACGGCGATGTGCGGTCATTTCTTTGCTCTGCCGCAGCGAGTTTCTTAGAAGATTTTCATTTTGACGGACTGCGCGTAGATGCGGTAAGCCGTATAATATATTGGCTCGGCGATCCCGCAAGAGGCATATGCGATGGAGGAGTTACATTTCTGCGAACACTCACCGACGGTCTGCACGCAAGGTTTCCTCACTGTCTGCTATGTGCAGAGGATTCCACCGCCTATACGGGAGTCACAAAGACTCCGAAAGACGGAGGTCTCGGTTTTGACAACAAATGGGATATGGGCTGGATGCACGACACTCTCGACTACTTCCGCACCGCGCCGGAATACCGCATCCGCGACTATCACCGCCTGACCTTTTCTATGATGTACTACTACGGCGAGAGCTATATACTTCCGCTCTCGCACGACGAGTCGGTACACGGAAAGGCTACCGTTCTCGGAAAGATGAACGGAGAATATGAAGCAAAATTTCCACAGGCGCGTGCTATGTACATGTATATGTATATGCACCCCGGTGCAAAGCTGAATTTTATGGGCGGAGAGCTCGGTATGCTTCGCGAATGGAGCGAGGACCGCGAGATGGATTGGGATATCCTGCACTATCCGCTGCATGACTCGTTTGCACTGTATATGCGCCGCCTTTCGCACATATATCTCGATTCGCCCGCGCTCTATGAGCTTGACCGGGATCCAAGCGGCTTTCGCTGGCTCGAGTGTCACGGCGAGGAAAGCTGTGTTTATGTAATAGAACGCAGAGCGCTATCCGGCGACCGCATCGTTGCGGCATTCAACTTTTCCGATACACCGACAGCATATCACCTGACGCTACCGCCGGAATATATCGCCGCGCGTTTTACCCTCCTGCTTTGCTCGGAGAGCGAATGCTTCAGCGGCTGCGGTAATGAGGGCGGGATAAGGCGATCCGGCTGCAAAGCGGTGCTCTCGCTGCCGCCTTTTTCCGGCACGATGTGGCGGGTAAAGGGCTGCAAGCAGCTGTGACGCACAAATCGAGCGGAATGGTGAACGGTCAAAGGATATACTCCGAAAACAATCAACCTTTACGTTCTTAGAAATGAAACGGCATTTCCGAGGAACGACCGAGAGAATAAAATAAAATGAAAGAATTTACAATAGGCAAAAACGATGCCGGTCAGCGTCTCGACAAATATCTGTCAAAAAGTCTGCCGCTGCTGCCGCAGTCGCTGATGTACAAGGCAATACGCAAGAAAAAAATAAAGGTGAACCGCGCCAGAGCCGATATATCTCAAAAGCTCTGCGAGGGAGATACCTTGCAGCTGTTTCTGCCCGATGATCTGCTGTCCGATAACGGAGAAGCGAAAGCCGAGCCGTATCGCACGATAACGCCGCACATAGATATAATCTATGAGGATGAAGAGATCATCCTTATCGACAAAAAACCCGGAATGGCTGTACACGGCGGAGACGACAGCGCAGGCGGAGGCAGCCGTATCGATGAGCGCGACACGCTGATAAACAATGTCCTTGCCTATCTGTGGCGCGAGGGAAAGTATGACCCTGATACAGAGCGGAGCTTTACCCCTGCACTGTGCAACCGCATCGACCGCAATACCGGGGGAATAGTTATAGCTGCCAAGACCGCCGAGGCGCTGCGCCGTATAAACGAAGAGATCCGTACCGGAGAGGTTACAAAGCGTTATCTGTGTGCAGTTCACGGCTATATGGAAAAAAAGCGCGGACGACTTACCGGTTGGATGGAAAAGGACGCACAGCACGGCATAGTGCACGTTCACTTCGGAGAGCGAAAAACTCCGAACGGACGCACGATGATAACCGACTACCGAGTGCTCGCAGAGGAGAGAGAGCTGTCGCTGCTTGAGGTAACTCTCGTCACCGGCAGAACGCATCAGATACGTGCGCAGATGCAGGCTGCGGGGCACCCGCTGCTCGGCGAGGGGAAATACGGCATCAACCGCGAGGATCGCGCACGCGGCTACTCACATCAGGCGCTGTATGCATATAAGCTCTCGCTCGAGGGCAAGGAATATGAGATACCCTCCGACCCGGAGCACATTCCCTTTCTTCGCGAATTCAAAGAGTACCGCGGAACATATGAGCCGACAGCAGCTGCCGCAGAGACTGCAGGCAAAGGCAGCATGGATAAGGCATCAAACGTCAGTCAATCTAAAAGAAGCGTCCGCGCCGCAGCTGAAACGCACCCGGAAAAGAACTCAAGTTTTAAAGGAAGCGACAATGCCGTGACGCACAAACGCTCCGCCGACAGCAAACGCCGGAAAAACAGCACACGTCCGAAGTCTGCCGTGCGCTCTAAAACCAAGCAGCAGGCGGCAAAAAGCCGCACAAAGCAAAAACGAGGATAAACCGATGTATCTGATACTCGCACTCATATCAGGAATTTTAACGGCACTGCCGCTGAACCTTCCGTCTCTGTTTTTTCTCCCGTATTTTTCGATCTCGATAATTGCATACATAATCTTCACACGCGGTTATTTATTCAGACATGCACTGATGTACGCCGTGGGTTATTTCGGTATAGGATATCTGTTCATCTACGGCATGTACCCGATGGAATATGCATCTGTATCGCGTCCGACGGCAGCGCTTCTCTGCTTTGCCGGCTGGCTCTTGCTCGTACTGCTCTCCGCGCTGCCGCTTGCGCTGTGCGCGCCGATATGCCGCCTCGCATATCCGCTGTCGGTCAGGCTCGGCGGAGCAGGAGAAGCAATAGCCTTCGCCGCATCCTTTTCGTTCATCGAATGGCTGACCGGACTTTTGCCAATGCAGTTTCCGCTCGCGCCGCTCGCATTGACACAGACCGATTGTCTGCCGCTCGTTCAGGGCAGCGCTCTGTTCGGCTCACCGTTTGTGGCGTTCATTATCGTATTCACCGCGTCGATGCTTGCGCTCGGCTTCCGCAGCTTTTCGGAGGCTGAGCTCGGTCAGATGCAGCCCTACGCCGCCGGAGGGCATCGCAGATACAAAAAGCTCGTTCCCGGCGAAACGGTCAAAGCTAAAAAGAAGCGCAGCAGATGGGCAAAGAAGAACGGCTATGTCGTCGCCGCCACGTTTACCGTTTTGCTCAGCTATCTATTCGGGCTGATAAACATGGCTGTCGCGGGCGGCAGCGATGAAAGCAAAAAGATCAGTATAATTCAGGCTAATATCGGCACGGCCGAAAAATGGGGCGGAACGGCAAGCGAGGATGCGCTCGCGACATATCTCGAGCTGTCCGCATATTCCTCCGATTCAGACGAACCGGATATTATCGTATGGCCGGAGACCGCCGTCAGCGTTGATCTCGGCTACTACGAATCGTATGCAAGAAAGCTCGAAAAATTTTCCGCAGAGAGCGGAAGTACTCTGATAATCGGCGCTTTCTCCAAGGATACCGATTACGACGAAAATGAAAACCGCATAACCAAGACCTACAATTCGGTCTATGCCGTATCGCCCGACGGTACCATAGGAGAGGAGACGGTAAGCAAAAAGCACCTCGTCCCGTTCGGCGAATACGTCCCGCTCGGCGGTCTGCTCGAACGTATAATGCCGTCGCTTTCGAAGCTGAATCTCAGCGGAACCGAGCTTACCTCCGGCAGCGACAGCAGCTCTATACCGACAGATGAAGGCACCGTCGGCGTGCTCGTTTGCTGCGATTCGCTCTACTCCTCAGAAGCAAGACGTGCGGCTCAAAACGGCAAGGTTCTGTTCTTACTCTCAAACGACTCATGGTACGGTGAGTCAGGCTCCGAGATGCTCCTCCGCAGTGCCGTGCTCCGCGCTGTCGAGACCGGCAGATACACCGTTCGTTCGGCATCTACCGGAATATCTGCATTCATCTCTCCGTCCGGCGCTATACTCGACTCGATAGAATACGGCGGCGAGGGCTATATCACCGCCGATATAGGCATGTGCTCGGGCAGCACCGTTGCCTCGCTCACGCACGACGCATTTTCTGTAATTTGCGGATTGTTCTTACTCTCCGGTACGGTAATGAACGCCGTTCTCTACCGCAGAGAAAAACAGGCAGAGCGCAAAGAAACCGGAGAAGCAGATATGTAATTATACCGAGCCGCCCATGAACGTGCGGCAGGCTGTGCGATTTCTTTTAACAGTTCCGCCTTGATTTGTTTTACGTATTAATATATAATTATTCCGATACAGTAATGTAATGTGAGGTACCAAAAGTGGCATATAAACAAAGCATATATACACCTAAAACAGCTCCCGTAAAAAAAGGACAGAAAAGGACTCCGGTATCAAGAATAGTCGCACTGATAATGGCTGTTCTTATGATTCTCGGCGGTGCGGTCAGCACACTGTACTACCTTTTCGGCCAGGCGAAGCTCGCACCAATGCCGATAGCTGCCGCATCGGTGACGGCTGTCTCCGCACACTATGACCGTGCAGAATAACACCGACGGCTCGATAGAAAAACGGGCTGGGAGCATCTCATGCAACGGCGCATCCGACCGGGGCATAATGCAAAAGCCCGGAGAGCCCGTTATATGTCTCGTAGATGCTGCTCCGCTGCTCGATGATCCTGAGCTTTCAGTCCGACTCACTGCCGGAATATCGGAGGCACGGCGAGCAAAGTATAATGCGCTCTCCGCACCGAAAGACCGTGCCCTGTCCCTTGCGGCGTCGCTCGCGCTCGACTGTGTGCTGCACACTGCTGCGGGAATGCGTGAAAAGGACGGCGCCGTAACATATTCACAGCTCGGCGCTCCTACGCTGTCGGGCAAGTATATTTCATTATCACACAGCGGAATGCTTGCGGGAGCCGCGCTCTCAACAGCCCCCTGCGGACTTGATATCGAGCAGCCACGCTATTTGCCGCACAAGCGAATGCTTGCCATGTCAGAGCGTTTCTTTTCCGAGAACGACGCAGAGACCGTCAGAACGGCGGACAGCATAGCAGATGCTTTTTTCAGAATTTGGACATGTCGTGAGGCGTTTATGAAGCTGACAGGCAACGGCTTTTCCATGCCGCGCGACAGCTTCTGTATTGACGGCAATGCCGCGGTATCGGGCGAAAAAATTTATCCGATACGCACCTATATAAAAAGAGGATATTACATCTCGGTCTGCTCAACAAGCACTCTGACCGCTCAGCTCCCCGAGCCTATCGACCCGAGAACGCTCGGTCGGTTTTGCCGTGCATCGGCGGGGATATCTGTGCATTCCGATGGTTTAAACTAACATCCGAAATGCACATTTCGGTAAACAACATCTGCAATCTCTATTAAAACGATTATTACGAAGATCCGAGGTCGACACCCGAATATGACAAAAAAACTCACGCGTCGCCGAGGCGCTCTCTCATTTTTCATTCCCGATCTATATGTACACGATATCGCCGCGATAGACACTGAAATGCTCGTCGATAGCGGTATTCGATTCGTTATATCGGATATCGACAATACGCTCGCACCCTACGAAAGTCCGACACCGCCCGAGGCGGCGCTCGATTTTTATGCAAGGCTCAAAGCGGCGGGAATAAAGCTCGCATTCGTCTCGAATAACAAGGCGGCGCGGGTGGATCTATATAACGATCAGACACATTACCCGGCGATATCAAAAGCGGGAAAGCCGAAAAAAACCGCTCTTATCAGTCTGATGGAGCAGGTTGGCGCATCATCCGACGAAACGATGATGCTCGGAGATCAAATATTTACCGATGTCTGTGCGGGACGCGGAGCGGGCGTTCGCTGCATACTCGTCGACCCTATAAAGGACAGAAAGGATATCGGAACACGCCTGAAACGCGTCGGTGAGATACCCCTGAAGCATCTATACAAGAGGAAGGAAAACAAGACATGAATAAAAAAGCGACCTTCGGCCCGGCAGGAAACTCGCTCAGCTTTGCGGCTGCGGGCGGAAAAAGCACGCTCCAAGCTCCCGCATTTGTAGCCTCACTCGGGCTTGACAGATACGAATATCAGGGCGGAAACGGCATTCGCGGAAGCGAAGAGGGCTTTAGAAAGCTCGGAGAAGCGGCGCGTGCAAACGGCATCGCACTATCGGTGCATGCGCCGTACTATATCTCGCTCTCGGGCGTTGATCCCGAAAAGCGTCTGCACAGTCTCGTATATATTCAACAGAGCGTTGATGCTGCTGCTGCAATGGGTGCGGATATAATCGTCGTTCATGCTGGCAGCGCCGCTAAAATATCGCGTGAGGAGGCTATGAGGCTCGCCGCCGACACGCTGTATAAAGCGCTTGAGACAGTAAACAATCCCGCAGGAGTTCGCATAGGTGTCGAAACGATGGGAAAGCTGAATCAGCTCGGCACGATAGAAGAGGTCATAGAGCTGTGCAAGCTCGGCGGGACACTCTCCCCCGTTGTCGATTTCGGACACGTCAACTGTCGCGAGCTCGGCGCTGCATTCAAAACAAAGGACGACTACCGTCGGGTCTTCGATCGCATCGGCGAGACGCTCGGTGACAGCTATGCCCGCGATCTGCACTGCCATTTTTCAAAGATAGAGTACACCGATAAGGGCGAGAAGAAGCATCTCACCTTTAAGGATGATAAATTCGGTCCTCCCTACGAGCCGTTTGCCGAGGCGATAGCCGAATACGGACTGACACCGAGCATAGTATGCGAGTCCGACGGCACGCAGGCCGAGGATGCGCTCGCGCTGAAAACGCTCACCGAGCAGCTCTTGGGCACAAATCCATAAAACGGCGGGGCTGCACTGCGAAATAGTACACAAGCAAGAGGTGAAAAGTGTGAATAATAAGCTGACGGAAGAAAAGGTCGGGCGCGCAGAGGCGCTTGTAGATCAGGGCGAGGCACTGATACTGACCTGCCCCGAAAATATCCGATATCTCTGCGGCTTCGAATATACCGACGGTTATGCGATCATCATGCATGACCGCTCCGTAGTATTTGCGGATTCGCGGTATATTGAGGCGGCGCGCGCGAAAATCGCGCAGCCGCTCGAGACCGTACTGCTCGACCGCGGCCTCGGAACCGCTGAGCCTATTCTGCGCGACGGCAAGGTGAAGCGACTTTTTTATGAGGATATATACATGACCTGCGCCGAGCTTGAGCGTTGGAAAAAGCAGTACCCCGACTGCACATTTGAGCCGATACGCGGCAGCTTCGATGCTCTGCGCGAGGTAAAAACACCGGATGAGGTCGCGCTTATCGAGAGCGCTCAGCGCATAGCCGAGCGGGCATTTGACCATATACTCGAGTTCATCTCGCCGGAGCGAACGGAGACCGATGTGGCGCTCGAGCTTGACTTTTTTATGCGCCGCAGCGGTGCCGACGGCATCGCCTTTCAGACGATAGCTGTGTCGGGCAGTGCTTCTTCGCTCCCGCACGGAGTACCGAGAAACATCCCGCTCGAGCACGGCTTTCTGACAATGGATTACGGTGCCGAGGTCAGCGGATATCGCTCCGACATGACACGTACGGTATGTATCGGCCGCGCAGATGAAGAAATGCGCACCATCTACGGCACCGTACTGCGTGCACAGCTTGCGGCAGAGAGCGCTCTGCGCGCCGGAATGCTGTGCAGCGAGGCTGACGGTATCGCGCGGAAGATAATAGACGATGCGGGATATGGAAAATGCTTCGGTCACAGTCTCGGTCATGGAGTAGGTCTCTTTATACACGAGGCACCGAATCTTTCGCCGCATGCGGGCGAGCGCAGACTGCATCCGGGCAACATCGTAACGGTCGAGCCCGGCATATACATCGAGGGTCGCTGCGGCGTACGCATAGAGGATATGGCACTTATAGAGGAGGGCGGCGCACGCATACTCACGAGCTGTCCGAAAGAGCTTATCGAGCTCTGTGTATAGATCATCGGCTGCGACGGAAGCAGAGCAGACATAAGTAGTTTGCTATTGACAAAAAGTCGCAGAGATGTTATAATTACTTGAATTGTAAAGTTCGTTATTTTCATTCTTACATTTAATCGGAGGAAAAATTATATGGTAGTAGCCGGCGATTTTAAAAACGGCGTAACATTTGAGATGGACGGAAATGTTCTTCAGGTCATTGAGTTCCAGCACGTAAAGCCCGGTAAGGGTGCGGCATTTGTAAGAACAAAGCTGCGCAATGTCATTACCGGTGCTGTTACGGAGCGTACTTTCAGCCCGACCGATAAGTTTGAGAACGCATATGTTGAGAGAAAGGAAATGCAGTACCTCTACAACGACGGCGATCTCTACTACTTCATGGACCAGGAGACCTATGATATGGTCCCCCTGAACCGTGAGCTGCTCGGCGATGCGTTCCGCTTCGTCAAGGAAAACACCATGTGCAAGGTCCTGTCCGTCAAGGGCCGCGTGTTCGGCATCGAGCCGCCCAACTTCGTTGAGCTGGTCGTTACCAAGTCCGAGCCGGGCGCCAAGGGCGACACCGCCACCAACGTGACCAAGCCCGCCATCGTCGAGACCGGCGCCGAGATCAAGGTCCCCCTGTTCATCAACGAGGGCGACAAGATCCAGATCGACACCCGCACCGGCGAGTACATGGGCCGCGCCAAGTAAAAAAAACAAGTCAGCAGGGAACCGTTTGATCTGATCTGAAAGGAGAAGCATTATGGGTATTTCTGAAAAGATCGCTTATCTCAAGGGCCTGATGGAAGGCATGAACGTGGATACGGAGTCCAACGAGGGCAAGCTCTTTGCTGCCGTCGTGGACGTGCTCGATGAGATCGCCCTCGAGGTCGAGGACCTGACCGATGAGGTCATGGAGCTAGGCGACGGGCTGGATGTCATCAGCGACGACCTCTCCGATGTGGAGGACATCGTCTACGACGAGTGGGACGATGAGGACGATGACGACGATGACGACGATGATGACGAGGAAGACGAGGAAGAGGAGTGCTACGCCACCACCTGCCCCGAGTGCGAGGAGGAGATCTTCTTCGACGACACCATGCTCGAGGACGGCGAGATCATCTGCCCGAACTGCGGCGCGAAGCTGGAGTTCGACCTCTCCGATCTGGCCGACGCCGCGGACGAGGATAAGGACGAGGAGTAAATCCGCAAAACGAAACGCGCAGCCCTTCGGCTGCGCGTTTTTCTATGCTTTTTCAGAACGGCCGCTTGGCGACCTCGACGATGGTATCCAGCATCCCCTGAATCTGCGGGGTGAGAACCTTGTTCTTGTGATAGATGACCTGACGGAACTGC